>Ga0126383_10000078_pt1 | contig 46089 bp, 35 predicted proteins | sample PanSoiMetPlot_35_FD_96882 | JGI IMG/M metagenome (GOLD analysis project Ga0126383, IMG submission 96882) | Tropical forest soil microbial communities from Panama - MetaG Plot_35 | ecosystem: Environmental > Terrestrial > Soil > Tropical forest > Bulk soil | place: Panama | collected 2016-02-17 | reverse complement strand
ACGTAGTAATGATTGGCATGATTCGCGACAACGGCATCGAGAGTGAGTTCAATCGCGGACACTTCTACGGTTGCCGCAATCCCGCCGGCTCGCTGGTGGGCGTCGCCTTGATCGGCCATGCCGTCTTCATCGACGCCCGGCGCGATGAAGCGTTGCGACAATTTGCGGAACTGGCTCAGCAATTTCCGCGCACTCACATGTTGATGGGCGAAACCGAGCTGATTGGCAGATTCTGGAATTACTACTACGCACCGAACGGCCAACCGGGAAAGCGGCTGGGTCGTGAAGTGTTGTTCGAACTGAATGTTCCGCCGCCGCCCTTTGAGCGCGTGCCGGGATTGCGGCCGGCTGAAATATCCGACCTCGAACGCGTGCTGCCGGTGCACGCCTCAATGGCGCTCGCCGAAAGCGGCGTAGATCCTTTGCGCGTCGATGAGGACGGGTTCCGGCTACGGTGCCTGCGGCGGATTGCGGCGGGCCGCACCTGGGTCCTGGTCGAGCAGGATAAATTGATCTTCAAAGCCGAGATCGTGAGCGAGACGCCCGAGGTGATTTATCTTGAAGGCGTCCACGTGCATCCCCAATTTCGCGGTCAGGGACATGGTTCAAGATGCCTGGCCCAACTCTCGCGCCAGCTGTTGCAGCGCACAAGATCGATCACCTTACTGGTCAATCAGGAACAGCGGCAGGCGCAGCGGTTTTATCAAAGATTAGGGTTCGTTTCTCGTGGTTGGTACGACACGATCTTCCTGCAGAATCAAACAGAGATCGTGTAGGCCGTCACCGGAAATATTTAAGCGAAACTACATGCACCGGCGAATGACAAATACAGTCCTGACAGTGTATTCTTACGGCTATCGCCAAGGGTCCCGGCGCGACCACGCGCCATTCAATGTAATACCCGCGACTTCGGAAGTCTCCGCCCGTGAAACCCTTCTGAGTTCGTCGAGAAATGAGGTCATATGAACAACAGTTGCCCCACTGTGAAATATCTTCTTGTCTTGCTACCGCTGGCGGCGGTTTTATACCTTAACTTCAGCCCGCAACATGCGAAGGGCACACGCGGTAAAGCTGCTCCGCGGTCCCCATTTTCCCATAAGGTTTCATCCGATGTTTCCGACAAGGCGCGTCTGGTTCCGCCGACCGCGTCGATTCCCGTTATCGTTCAGCTCAACGATAAGGCCAGCCCAAGTTTTGAGACCGACTTGCAAAAGAAGTCGGGTCACCTGACCGGGACCTTGCCGCACTTCAATGCGCGCATCGTCGATCTGCCGGCCAAGAGTGTCGATGATCTGGCGGCGCGTCCCGATGTCGATTTCATTTCGCTGGATCGGCAGAACATTTCGTTCGGACACATCAGCACCACCACTGGGGCCGAAGCCGCCCGCCTGACCAATATTCCCAACACCACGGGTTTGGATGGTACGGGTATCGGCATCGCGGTGTTGGATTCAGGCATCGATGCGACACACACGGCTTTCCTCGATCGCCGTGGCCGTTCACGGGTAATCGTTAGTCTCGATTTCACCGGCGAGCGGATCTACAACGATCCGTTCGGCCACGGAACGCACGTCGCTTCGATCGCGGCCGGCAATGGCCGCATCGCCAATGCCCAATTCACCGGCATTGCGCCGAATGCAAATCTGCTCAATCTTAGGGTGCTGAATAGTAGCGGCTCAGGCAAGGTGTCATCGGTCCTGACGGCCCTGGATTGGGTGCTCGCGAACCGCAACACTTACAACATTCGCGTGGTTAATATGAGTCTCGGCGCGCCCGCCGTCGATTCTTATATTTACGACCCGGTCTGTCGCGCGGTGCGCAAACTGGTTGATGCCGGCATCGTGGTGGTCGCGGCCGTCGGCAATAATGGCGTCAACGACGGCGGCAAGAAGATTTACGGCCAGGTACACTCGCCGGGCATTGAGCCTTCAGCGATTACTGTGGGCGCGGCCAACACCTTCGGCACCGACGAGCGCCGCGATGACGGCGTGGCCACCTACAGCTCGCGTGGTCCGACCCGCAGCAGCTATCTCGATTCCGCGGGCGTCCGGCACTATGACCATTTGATCAAGCCCGATCTGGTGGCGCCGGGTAACAAGATTATCGACGCCGCTTCTCCGAATAATTATCTGGTCACCCACAATCCCTGGCTGGATGCGGGCGTTAGCCGCCTCGACAACCGCCGCATGATGTATCTGAACGGTTCATCGGTGGCCACCCCGGTAGTGGCCGGAGCGGCAGCGCTGCTGTTGCAAGCCGACCCCACGCTGACGCCGAACATGATCAAGATGCTGTTGATGTACACGGCGCAGCCGCTGCGCGGCTTCAACATGCTCGAGCAGGGCGCCGGCGAAGTGAACATCGAAGGCGCCGTCCGTCTGGTTAACCTGATGCATAAGAACCTGATGAATGCTCAGGTTGGCACTCCGCTCCTGACGATCTCCGGCACGCCCATCCCGCAAACCAAGATCGCCGGGCAAACCTTCGAGTGGGCCCAGGGCATAATTCTCAAGCACAACTTTGCGACCGGGCCCGATCTGATCACCAGGTACCAGCAGATTTATGGCCTGGGCGTGTTGATGAGCGATGGCGTCCTGGTGAATAAAGGCGCCATGATCAGGAACTCGATGCTGTCTGCCGGAGTTCGCCTGAGCGATAACGTGCTCATCAGTAACGGCACCAACATGACCGGCGGCACTCTGTTCCTCAGCTCAGGCGTGCTGGTAAGTGACGGCGTGCTCGTAAGCGACGGCGTGCTGGTAAGCGACGGCGTATTGGTGAGCGACGCGATTCTCGGTCCGAATGCCAACGTGCAGGGGATGTCCACGACCATGCATGCCGATCCGACGACGGTTTCAGTGGTACCGGTCGATAACGGCCGCGATTGTCTGAAGTACTGAGTCTCTCTTTCTTTAATCCCACGAGGAATGAATGATGACTGAATCGCCAAAACCCATCTCGCCGCCGAAGACGCTCCGGTCGTTTTCAATTTCGGGTCAGCTTAAGGCGACGCGCCTGGACGAACCTGAGCAGCCAGAGGTGCTGCAGTTCCTTGCCGAACGGCCGCTGCACAATGTAGTGATGGCCGGACTGATTCGCGATAACGGCATCGAGAGCAAGTTTAATCGCGGAACCTTCTACGGATGCCGTGACCTTACCGGCCGGCTGGAGGGGGTCGCCCTCATCGGCCACGCGGTGTTTATCGATGCCCGGTGTGACGAGGCGTTGCGGCAATTTGCCAGTTTGACCCAGCAGTTTCCGCGCGCCCATATGCTGATGGGCGAGCGCGAATTGATCGAACGCTTCTGGAAATACTACGCCCCCCTTGGCCAACCCAGACATCGCCTGTGCCGGGAAGTGCTGTTCGAGCTGAACAGCCAGTCCCGCGCAGATCATGTCGCGAATTTGCGCGCCGCGCGCATATCCGATCTTTCGCGCGTGGTGCCGGTCCATGCGACTATGGCCTTTGAAGAAAGCGGTGTGAACCCGCTACAGGTTGATCCGGATGGGTTCCGCCAGCGCTGCCGCCGCCGCATCGAAGAGCAGCGCACCTGGGTGCTCGTCGAGCAGGATCAGCTCATATTCAAGGCCGACGTCGTGAGCGAAACACCCGAGGTTACTTACCTGGAAGGCGTCTATGTGCATCCCGAGCATCGCCGCAAAGGTCATGGCTCAAAATGTCTGACGCAACTGTCCCGGCTGCTCTTGCATCGAACGCGGTCAATTAGTGTCCTGGTCAATCAGGAGCGCCGCCAGGCCCAGGAATTCTTCAAGAAACTTGGTTTTGTGTCGCGCGGCATTTACGACACCATTTTCCTGCGAACTGAACCGGAAACCTTTTAGCCCCAACCGGCGTCCGGAACGCCGGTTTTTACGAAGGAACCACGATGAACCGACAATCACTGATCCGCGTCTACATGCTGACAATTATCATCGCAGCTGTCGGCGCGGTTTTCTATTCGCTGCGTCATTTTCCCGTCGAGCGCATCGACGCCCGTTTGCTGGCGCTCACGGTTTTGACGATCGCGGTTAGCTCGCGCCTGACCATCAGAATTCCGCGCATCAGCGGCCATATCTCAGTTTCCGACACGTTTTTCTTTCTCACGATTCTGATTTACGGCGGCGAAGCGGCGGTGTTGCTGGCGGCGCTCGAGGCTTTCTCGTCTTCCTTCCGCTTCAGCAAGAAATCAATTCCCATCAGTCCCCTGACCATTGCTTTTAACGGCGCGATGATGGCCTGCTCCACCTTCATCACGGTGACCGTGGTGCGCGCGTTCTTCGGCGATATTGGCGCCTTGCGGCATGGACCCTTCTCGGCAGAATTCGTCGTGGCCCTGTGCGTGATGGCCCTGGTCCAATATGTGAGCAACTCGTCGCTCGCGGCCATCTACAGCGCGCTCAAGTCGCACGAACCGATCTGGCACACCTGGACCAAGTATTATCTCTGGGCGTCGATAACTTATTTCGCGGGCGCCTCGACGGCCGGCATTGCGGCGAAAATGTCCGACACGGCCGGCATCTACGCGCTGCTGGCCATGACGCCGATCGTCGCCATCGTTTACTTCACCTATCGCACCTATCTTCGCAACATCGAAGTGATGGCGGCCGCCGCGAAAGCGGAAGCTGCGGCCTCACACGCGGCCGAGGCGGAGAGACACGTCGCCGAACTCAATCACTATATCGCCGAACAGAAGCGCATCCGCGAACAGTTCACCCAGGTCGAAAAAATGTCGGCCCTGGGTGAGTTGGCGTCCGGCGTGGCCCACGATTTCAACAATACGCTGGCAGGCATACTGGGCCGGGCCCAGCTGCTGCTGGACACGCGCGATCCGCGAAAAATCGAAGCCGGCCTGAACATCATCATCAAGACCGCCAAGGACGGCGCCAAGACGGTCAAGCGAATTCAGGATTTCGCGCGCCAGCGCCGCGATCACGATTTCCAGTTGATCGACGTGCGCCAGCTGCTGTTCGACGTCGCTGAAATTACCCGTCCGCGGTGGAAGAACCGCGCTGAAGCCGCGAACATTCACATCAATCTCGAAATGCACTGTCCGCACGATTTGATGGTCCGGGGTGACGAATCAGAGATGCGCGAAGTGCTGGTGAATCTGGTTTTTAATGCCGTGGATGCCATGCCTATAGGCGGCGAACTCGTGCTGTCAGCCAGAAAGGCCAAGGACGCAGTTGAAATTTCCGTGGGCGACACCGGCACCGGCATGACCGAAGAGACGCGTCTGCGCGTTTTTGATCCTTTCTTTACTACCAAAGATCACCTGGGCATGGGTCTGGGCCTGGCCGTGAGCTACGGCATCATCCGGCGTCATGAGGGTACTTTTGACGTCGAGTCTCAGCTCGGTATCGGCAGCACGTTCCGCATTCGACTGCCGATCCCCAAGAGCGCCGAAGCCGCCGTTACCACCCAAAGTCTGTTTACCCTGCCGGCCACCCGCGTGAAATCGGCGCGCCCGCGCATTTTGGTGGTGGACGACGAAGAGCATGTGCGCGATCTCTTGCGCGATATGCTTTTGAAGGAAGGCTGTGAGCCGGTGGTCGCCGGCGGTGGTTACCAGGCGCTGGCCCTGCTCGATCAGGGAAATTTCGATGCGGTCTTTACCGACGTTGGTATGCCGGACATGAATGGATGGGAATTGTCTCGCGCGGTGCGCGAACGCGACAGCAAGATTCCGGTGGCTGTGATCACCGGCTGGGGCGAGGCCTTCGGTTCACACGATAAAGAGGCTGCGCACGTCGACTGGGTCGTGGCCAAGCCGTTCGAACGCGAACAGATTGCCGAAATGACTCACGAGATTGCCCGCCGGCGCCGGGTGTCGCCGGCCGTCGCCGCCTAAACGGAGCGCGGGCATCCCGGCCCGGCCAGCGTGCGGTGGCACGCTCAAATTCCGTTCGCGCTTCGCGCTCATGCGGGCAAGGATGCCCGCGCTTCCAATTAAGATCCGTTGGTCCCGTTTGCCGCTTCCACATCGTAACGCTCGAGCTTTCGCTGCAGCGTCGTGCGATCGATTCCCAGAATTCGCGCGGCGGCCTGCTTGTTGCCGCCCGTTCGCGACAAGACGCGCATGATGTGGCGGCGTTCGACCTCACTCAGCGGCAGAATGACTTCATCATCGCCTACCTGCTCAGCGCGCATTCCATTAGCTTCTTTTCCAATCGATTTAAATGAACGGCGGACCCGCTCCGGCAAATCTTCCGGGCGCACCACCTGATCGCAAAGCGCGGCAGCGCGTACGATGGCATTCTCCAACTCGCGGATATTGCCCGGCCAGTCGTAGTTCTCCAGCATCCACAGCGCTTCCTTTGAAAAGCCAAGCGGCCGCGGATCCGCTCCCAGCGTTCGCTCGACGAAATGTTTCGCCAAAGGACGAATGTCTTCACGCCGCTCGCGCAGGGCGGGCAAATGAATCGTCACGGCATTCAAACGATAAAGCAGGTCCTGCCGAAAACGTCCCTGCCGCACTTCGTCTTCCGCATCGCGGTTGGTGGCCGCAATCACCCGCACGTCGACGCGTTGCGTCTGATTCGATCCGACGCGGCGAATCTCGCCCTCCTGCAGGGCGCGCAGCAGCTTCACCTGGAACGCCGGAGTTGTTTCCGTGATCTCGTCGAGAAAGACCGTGCCGTGATCCGCTTCCTGCCACAGGCCGCGCCGGTCAACGGTGGCCCCGGTGAACGAACCGCGCACGTGGCCGAAGAGTTCCGATTCAATCAGTTCCGCGGGCAGAGCGCCGCAATTAACGGCCACAAAGGGTTTTTCCGTGCGCGCGCTGCGGCGATGAATTGCCCGCGCGACAATCTCTTTTCCGGTTCCTGACTCACCGGTGATGAGCACCGGCAAATTCGTCGCCGCCACGCGTCCAACCAGCTTCATCACTTCGACGAAGGCGGCGCTCACGCCAATCAAATCGATATCAGACGTGTAAACCGCCGGCGACGGGAGCTCGTCGCTGTTGTTACGGCGAGCGCGCTTTTCAATTCCGCCACGCACCGCTTGTGAGATGCGCTTGACGTCGGCGATCTCAAACGGCTTCATCAGGTAGTCGTAGGCGCCTGAGGAAACCGCATCGAGCGCGCCCACCGCCGAACCGTGTCCGGTCATCAAGACAATTTGGGCTTGTGGCTGCTCTTCGTTAAAGCTCCGCAGCACATCGTAGCCTTCAAAGTCGTTGTTGCCGCTTAGTTTCACGTCGCAGAACACCAGCGACCAGACGTCGCCCCGCAGCAGCGCGAGCGCCCGCTCGGCCGACTCTGCTTCGGTGACGTCCCAGCCTTCGTTGCTCAACACTTCGGCAACATTGCTGCGGATCAAATCGTCGTCGTCTACTACTAAGGCTTTTAACTCCGACATTTTTCTTAGATTTATTACCTTGTCGGTATGAATGTCAAAGCACTGGGGCTGTTCAGACCCCGGCCAATCCAAAACTCTTCGTCCAGACATCTCGGTCGTTCTTGCCATAAGTTCACCCGTGGAAATGCGATCGCCTCTAATTCAAAGGGACACCCATCGCGCGTAATCAAACGCGTGCTGAGTTCTAAGGGGATGCAATCTCGATTTTTGTTATAGATCTCAATCTCGTAAACCGCGCCTAAAGCTCCCGCGGTAGCCTGCGCGATCTGGTCGCGCAGGTGTTCCGCGTAACCGGGCGCCACCAGCTCAGCGATATTCATCCGGCACATCTCGCCGCCCGGGTAACCAAACAAACGTTCGGTGGCCGGGTCGACGCATTTGAAATATCCCGCCAAATCCAGGGTAAAGAGGACCGGTGTCTCCTTTAATGCAGAGTCATGGCGGCAATCAATTGTCTTAGTCATAGCGTTCGGGTATCCGCCAGGTCCGAAGCCGAAGTGAGGTTCGGTAGTTTCGGACCAGCGGGCTAGCAGAGCGAGTCGGGGCAAATGACAGGCAGTGCAAAAAGAGACAGGTTGTTGCATTCAACCTCAGCGAGATGCTGCGGGAATGCCTGACTATTCAATGAGAATCGCGGTTTTTGCGATTCGCGCCATGGCCTGTGCATGAGTTGTGCCACTGGGGGATCTGCACGCGCGGGACTTCCCGCGAGGCGGCACATCGGTTGCTCTTAAGGTGACCCGACGCTTCGTTACTACGCCGCGTTGTTGACATGGATCCACTGGCAGGACTCGCGCACTTGGACTGCCACCTCGTCGACAAGAACTGGCTGCCCTGAAAAAGCTTCACCTTTCGCGCAGACACGCCGCCGGCTGAAGATTTTCCCGACTCACCGATCGGCTTCACGAAAATTACGCGCTCGACTGAGCGCCGTATTCCCGTCAGTCAAAGTTACACGGTGCAAATTACATGCTGATCAATCGCCTCAGAATTTCTTACCTGCGTGGGATCATGGTTGGGCTCCTGCCCCTGGCCGCGCTTCTGGTTCTGCAAATCGCCGCAGCGAAAAATGTCTGGCTGCCTGATGGCCCAATCGATTCGACCGCGGCGGCCGACGTCGCTACTGCCTATCAATGGAACATCGGCAATAAAGAGTTGCCGCTGATCGGCTTCAACGCGCCGCGCCTGAACGCCGGGTTTGATCAATCGCTCGGATATCCCACCGGCCAATTTGATCTGGCTATCTTTCGCAGCCTGAGTTACGACGAAGAAGGGGGCGGCAAATATCTTTTGCCGGCGCTGACCAAAGAACGGCACATTGCCTTTATCGAACTCACCCGCACCGGCGTGGCGAACACTTTCATGTCCGTGGAAGGCATTCAACTTATTGAAAAGAGCGGAATGAAAGTGGTGAAAACCGCAGATGGCACGAGCTATCTGTTCACCCAGTATCCCGACGGCGAATTTCGTTGCTCGACGATCAAGCGCGTCAATGGGCCAACTTTGTTTCTCCTGTATACGGCCAATGGATTGGTGCTGCACGGGGTCAGCGACTCGGCCGGCCGCAGCGTGACCTTCAATTACGGCAAGCATGGAATGTCATCGCTGACGCAAACCTGGATGTCGAACCTCGAGGGCGTCACCAGGACCTGGAGTGTGGGCGATGAAACCAACGATGAGAGCTCGGTAAGATACGCCCACGCCATCGGCCTCAAGAGCGGCAAGTTCCTGCCCGGCAATGCCCTGGTGCGGGAATACACCGGTGAAATGGCCGAGTGTGACAAGTTCCTGGCCCGCATCTTCGGCGGCCCGACTGCGGTGGCCGGAGCGAATGGGTTCGAGCCGGCCGGACTCGGCACCTCCTATCCGCTCTATCGCGGCGACACGATTGGCGATGACGGCAAACTGCGGCACGGTCATCTTTCGCACGCCATGCACTTGTACGGCACACCCGACGGCCGCGGCGATTCGCCTTTGTATGTACCGGCCGGATTCACATCGCATAGCGGCGAACCGACGCCGACCGATGCGGCCGTGACCTTCTATTATCCAAGGTTGGGTAACCTGACGGACGTGACGCTGGCCGTATTTCACATAGCGGATTTTCAAATCACTGCGGATGGCGATCGGGTGCGGATTGGGAACATTGGCGGCCCCGGCGGCTCCTCGCCGCTCTACCGCCATTCACACATCGAGTTCTATAAAGGCAATGTCGGGCTACCGGCGGCAGCGGCGCGGGCGGCGTTGCGGATCAATCCCGCGACAGTGTTTGGGAAGTAGATGACGATACTTTCGCCGCGGCGACGTTGAGAGAGCAAGGCGATTTATTGGGATCGAACTTTTCGCCCGGCAACTGAGTAGATCAACTTCGCGGTTGACTCACAATCCGTCTCTTTTGCGATGCGGTTCTCACGAACCTGCCTTGTTCTGCTCTTCATACGTCCATCCGCATTCCGGGCACGATTTGATTCCGGCGGGCATCGGCGCCTTACAGACAAGGCATTCAGTGTCCGCGTAATCAGGGTTCGTAATGATCACGAAAGCGCCGCACGAGTTGCAGTTCAAAGCCGGCCGTCTGTTTCCCGGCCTCATGATCGTTACCGGTTCCGGTTCAGCGCCTTCAAATTGAAGCGCCAGAGATCCGCCGCCCTGGGCGAGCAGGAGATCCATTACCGGCGCCTCGGGCACCAGCAAAACCTCACCTGAATTCATCGGGGCCTTGCAAGCAGGACAATTCATCGCCCAATCTCATAAGCGGCAAATCAACAATTCGCGCTCGTAAATCATCTCCGGCGGCAGACGATCGTGGAGATCGAGAAACAACTCTTCATGGCCCAGCACCTCCTGCCGCCAGGCCCCGTGATCGAAAGCCTGCAACTCGTCGAACTTCTCTTTCGGGAAGTCGAGTCCGGTCCAGTCGATATCGTCGTAGTGGGGCGCCCAGCCGATGGGGGTCTCTTTCCCCAGCGTGCGGCCGTGCGCGCGATCGACGACCCACTTCAGCACGCGCATGTTTTCGCTGAAGCCCGGCCAGATGAACTTGCCGTCCTTGTCCTTGCGGAACCAATTCACATGAAAGATCTTCGGCGATTCGTCGAGCAGCCGCTGCATGAGAATCCAATGACGGAAGTAATCGCCCATGTGATAGCCGCAGAACGGCAGCATGGCCATCGGATCGCGACGTACTCTGCCAATCGCGCCAAACGCTGCCGCGGTCATTTCCGAGCCCATCGTCGCGCCAATGTAAACGCCGGAGGTCCAGTTAAATGACTGGTACACCAGCGGCATTGTGGTCGCCCGCCGGCCGCCAAAGATGATCGCGCTGATCGGGACGCCGTTCGGATTCTCCCAGTCGGGATCGATGGTTGGGCACTGCGAGGCCGGAGCGGTGAAACGGGCGTTGGGATGCGAGGCCTTGGCGCCCGTCTCCTTCGCAATTGCCGGGGTCCATTTGTTTCCCTGCCAATCGAGACACTCCGCCGGCGGCTCATCAGTCATCCCTTCCCACCAGACGCCGCCCTCGGGTGTCAAAGCGACGTTGGTGAAGATCGAATTCTTCGCCAGCGTCGCCATGGCGTTTGGATTTGTCTTGTTCGAAGTCCCCGGGGCAACGCCAAAAAAACCGGCTTCGGGATTGATCGCGTGCAGGCGGCCGCTGGCGTCCGGCTTGATCCAGGCGATGTCATCGCCGACCGTGTAGACCTTCCAGCCTTCGAAGCCCTTGGGCGGAATGAGCATGGCGAAGTTGGTCTTGCCGCAGGCGCTGGGAAAGGCGGCCGTCACGTAGGTCTTCTCGCCCTGCGGGTTCTCCACTCCCACGATCAGCATGTGCTCAGCCATCCAGCCTTCGTCGCGGGCAATATTGGAAGCGATGCGTAAGGCGAAGCATTTCTTGCCCAGCAGGGCGTTACCGCCATAGCCCGAGCCGTACGACCAGATTTCCCGAATCTCGGGAAAATGACAGATGTACTTCTCGTTATTGCAGGGCCACGGCACATCCTTCTCACCCTCAGCCAGCGGTGCACCCACGGTGTGCATGCAGGGCACGACGCGTTTGTAGTCTTTGTCGATCTCGGCATAGACCGGCATGCCGATGCGCGCCATGATGCGCATGTTCACCACCACGTAGGGCGAGTCGGTAAGTTGGACGCCAATTTGGGACATCGGCGATCCGACCGGCCCCATGCTGAACGGCAGAACATACATCGTGCGGCCGCGCATTGAGCCGTCAAACATTTCTTTCAGACGGCGGCGCATGGCAAACGGCTCCTCCCAATTGTTGGTGGGTCCGGCCGCGTCCTTCGACAGCGAACAGATGAAGGTCCGATCTTCAACGCGCGCCACATCCGACGGATGCGAGCGCGCGTAATAACAGCCCGGCCATAGCTCTTCGTTCAGTTTGACAAAAGTGCCGTTATCGACCATTTGGGCCTTGAGCATCTCGTCCTCTTCGACGGAACCATCGACCCAGTGAATCGCTGCCGGCTTGGTTAGAGCGGCCATTTTATCGACCCAGTTGAGCAGGTGAACATTCGCGCTCAGCGGCTGCGAAAGGTCGCGGGTGATTGTTTCTTGCACAGGAGAACTCATGTTTACTCCGATCTAAATATGAGTTGGCGAAATGAATGATTGAAACTAAGTCTTACATTGAACGGCAGGGAGACGCAAGCGGCCTAGAACCGAAAATTATGAGGTCATAAGGTCCGCAGCCTGACCGTCAGAGGGCCCCATTCAGCCTCGCCCATCTGCAAAATACGAGGGCGTGGCGGCGGCCCCGGCCGTCACAGTCGGGCTTCGGACCAATCTGATCTATCCTAACTGGCAGCCATGCCCGCCACCCCCGTCAGGAACCCCCCGCCGCCAACCGCCTTCACTCGCCGGGAATGGCAGCTGATTGAGAAACTCAATACGCCGCGTAAAGTTCAGCAATGGCTTACGGCGATGCCTTACAACTGGGAGCGGGACGGCGGCACGATGCGTTCGTTTCGCGAAGTCGTTAAGCGCAGCGAAGCGCATTGTCTGGAAGCGGCCGTAGCGGCGGCGGTCATCCTGGAACAGCATGGCTACGCACCTCAACTGCTCGACATCGAATCGTGGGACTTACTCGATCACGTAATCTTTGTTTTCAGAGAGAAGGGACTATGGGGATCGATTGCCCGGTCGCGCGACATCGGATTGCACGGTCGCAAGCCCTTGTTTCGCGATCTGCGTCAGCTGGTCTGGAGTTACTTCGATCCTTACATCGACCTGAGTGGCCGTATCAAGGGTTATTCGCTGACGAGTTTGTATGAACTTGGAAACTATGATTGGCGCTTCAACCGGCGCCACATGCATAAGATTGAAGATCACCTGCGCGCCATCCCGCATACAACCTTGAAATCGTCTGACCGCCGTTACGCGTACTGGCACGAACGCTACCTGAGATATAAACGCCGCTTTCCCAATCGCTCGCCCGCTTACTATCCAAACCGGCATCAGTGGATGTTGTAAACGAGTGCTATAATCCGCCCCCAACGGGTGGCGCTATGAATGACAAAACCATCGGGGAGCATTTTCTTCAGGACGCGCTCCGGAGTTTTCGCGCCTATAAGAAGCTGGCGGAAGGCGCGTTCGGCCAGATCGAAGACGCCGATTTCTTTCGCTCGATCGATGAAGAATCAAACAGCATCGCCGTCAACATGAAGCACATGGCCGGCAACATGCTTTCGCGCTGGACCGACTTTCTCACGAGCGACGGTGAGAAACCGAATCGCGAGCGGGACCTGGAATTTGTGATGCTGCCGGACACCACCAGGGCCGACATCGTCGGGTACTGGGAGAAAGGTTGGCAGTGCGTCTTTGCCGCCCTCGAGCCCCTGACCGCTGATGATCTAATGCAGGTCGTCACCATTCGGGGTCAGGATCACACCGTGATCCAGGCAATCAATCGGCAGATCGCGCATTACTCTTACCACGTCGGGCAAATCGTTTATCTCGCGAAGCATTTCAAATCGAGCACGTGGCAGACCCTGAGCGTGCCCAAGAACAAGTCGGCCGAGTTCAACAAGTATTTGGAAGAGCGCACCGGGCGAGCGGCGGTCGCAGACGAAGGACGATTCGACGCGGCGGCTGAGTTTGCCGCCAAAAACGCGGAACAGTAATGCGCGAACAGGGAGGCGCGCGACCCGCCGGCGGCGACGCCGGCGCCAGACAAATGGTCACAGTTCTTCATCACGTCAACGTCACCGTGCCGCCTCAACTCGAAGACGCGGCGAAGCATTTTTATGGTTCAGTGCTGGGGCTGGTGCAGGTTCCTAAGCCGGCCGCCGCGCGGCAAACCGGCGCCTGGTATCAAATCGGCGATAATCAATTGCACCTGTCCGTCGAAGACGAGCCAACCGGACCACACAGTTCGCGTCATGTTTGTTTCAACGTAGCCGAACTGAAAGCAGCGGAGGAGCGCTTCCGCGAGGCCGGGATTGAGATAATTCCCGATGCTCGGCCGGTTCCAGGCACTGAACGCTTCTATGTCCGCGACCCGGGTGGCAACCAATTGGAGATCGTGCAACAAAGGTGAGCGCTTCTGACCAGACTTTCCGACGAATATCTTTACGAAGTTAAGACCATTAATACTGCCATTCAAAGAGTGGGCCGGTCACGATACCGCAAGGAGGTCGGCATCAACGTAAAGGCGGAACCCAAATGAGTGTGCGCATTGTCAATCCGGAATCGCTCGGGGCGCCGCGCGGTTATGCAAACGGTGTCTTGTCGAACCCCGGCGCTCGCATCCTGTTTATCGCGGGCCAGGTCGGCTGGGACGAACAACAACAGATTGTCAGTGACGATCTGGTAGAGCAATTCGATCGCGCGCTGGCAAACTTGATCACGGTTGTCACCGACGCAGGCAGCCAACCGAGATTCATCGCGCGGCTGGTCATTTATGTCACGGACAAGAATGAATATCGCGACCGGATGAAGGAAATCGGCGAACGTTATCGCGCGCGCATGGACAAGCATTTTCCGGCGATGGTGCTGGTCGAGGTGAAGGGATTGCTCGAGGATCGCGCGAAAATTGAAATCGAGGGCACCGCCATCGTTTGAGAACCGGTGAAGGCTTCGTCGCAGATAACGCTGCTCCTGACCGCCGCGCTCTTCCTGTCGGGCGCGACCACGGCATGTTCGCTGTGGCCGCGCAAATCGCCATTGACCTGGCATCTGGTTTTGCGAGTCGACGCTCCGCCGGCCGAACGGGAAGCGCTGGTGAATAGAGCCCGGGCCGTCATTGAAAAGCGTCTCGACGCTATTGGTATTAGAAATTTCGAAATCACGACCCAAGGCTCACCGCAAGACGGCCGCCTTCTCCTGCGTCTGCCTACCGTGCCGTCTCCCGCCCGCTTGAAAGACCTGGTCACGGCCGCCGGCAAACTTGAACTCGTACACGTTATCAGCCCGCCCAGTCCGGCGCCGGTGCAGACATATCCGACCAGGACCGAGGCTGTCGCCTCAGTCGCCTCTGATGGAATAGTTCCGAAGGAGTTTCGCGTATTGCCAGTTCAGGATCAGACTGAGTCGCGCGCGAACGGATCAGAAAAATGGCTGGTCGTGGGAGCGATGCCCGTCGTCACCGGCGAGGATCTGCGTACGGCCATGCCCTTTCCGGGCGCGATCAATGACCGTTACGAGATAATGTTTCATTTAAATGAGGCGGGAGCAGAAAAACTGGGAATGTGGACCGCCGCGAATATTAACCAGTATCTCGCCGTGGTCCTGAATGACGAAGTAAAATCGACAGCCTTCGTCAAATCGAAAATTACCGATACCGGCGAGATCAGCGGTAATTTCACCAGGCAGATGGCCGAAGATCTCGCATTGACTTTGAAATCCGGAATGCTGCCCGTGCACCTGACAATCTTAGAGGAACAAGTCGATCGGTAGCCATTTCATGAATCCACCGAAAACTTTTTTGTATGCCGAGCAGGACGGGATCGGGACGATTACGCTCAACCGGCCGGAACGTTTGAACGCCATCACCTTTGACGTCTACCACGAACTTACAGACTTCTTTGCCCGGCTGCGCGAGGACCAAACGGTGCGGGTCATCGTGATTACCGGAGCCGGCCGCGCATTCTGTTCCGGCGGCGACGTGCGCGACATCATCGGCGCCTTGCAGGGTCGCGACGCTGAAGGGTTGCTCGAATTCACCCGGCTGACCTGCGATCTGATCCGCAACATGCGCGCCTTGCCCAAGCCAATCATCGCCAGTTTGAACGGCACCACGGCCGGCGCCGGCGCCTGTATTGCGCTGGCGTCAGATATTCGCATCGCCGCCGAAGCCGCCAGGATCGCTTTCATCTTCGTGAAGGTCGGCCTGGCCGGGACTGACATGGGCGCGACATATTTGCTGCCGCGCGTGGTGGGCTTTGCCAAAGCCACGGAACTCTTGATGACCGGCGATTTCATTGAAGCGAGCGAAGCTGAAAGAATTGGGCTTTATAATCGGGTGGTGCCGCGCGATCAACTTGAGCCGGCTACTCGCGAATTCGCCGAGAAGCTGGCCCATGGGCCGCGCTTAGGAATTGCCAAGACCAAAGAGATGCTGAACCGCGAACTGCACATCAGCTTCGAATCGGCTTTGGAAGCTGAAGCGGTGGCGCAGGCGCTTTGCATGCAGACGCCTGATTTCAAAGAGGCGCACGCAGCGTTTCTCGAAAAGCGCCCGGCGAAATTCAAGTAATCTTGGAGTGCGCCGGCAGAGCGCAGCGGCGACGGCGCTTTGGATTCGTTCAGCCTGTCTGTGGAACCCAAGTCGGCCACAATTACGAGTTCGCTATAAGCCCTTGATCGCAATGGTAAATTTATCCAAAGCGCCGTCGACGCTGCGCTTTGCCGGCGCACTCCAAAATGGATCGCTTTATTGAAACAACCCCATTCTTTGCTGGCGACCATCGCGCGCTGGCGGCTCGCCTGACGCAACTGGTCGAACGCGAGGTCGAGGTCCACGCCGGCGATGACGAACGTGACGCCGACCAGGCGCTGCGTGACTACGTTCTGTTGCTGGCCGAAAACGATCTGCTGCGCTATGCGGTAGCGACGCCAGGCCAGACTTTTGATCTACGAGCGTTTTGCGTGATTCGTGAATCGCTCTCCTATGCGTCGTCGATTGCCGACCTCGCCTTTACGATGCAGGGGTTGGGCACCTATGCGATCAGCCTCGCGGCCACCGAACACGTGCGCGACTTCTGGCTGGCGCGCGCGCGCACCGGAAAAGCGATTGCGGCCTTTGCCCTGACCGAACCTGACGCCGGATCTGATGTCGCGGGCTTGAAAACCACGGCGCGCCAGGAAGACGACGCGTACGTTATCGACGGCCGCAAACGATTTATCTCCAACGCCGGTGTTGCTGACTTCTACACCGTTTTCGCCCGCACCGGCGCCCGCGACGACGGGCGCGCCGAGATTTCGGCCTTTATAGTCTCAGCCCGCATGCCCGGCCTCAGCATCAGCGAGAAAACCGACATGCTGGCGCCGCACCCGATCGGCGAACTCGAGTTCCGGAACTGCAAAGTACCGGCCGAAGACATGATCGGAAATCAGGGCGACGGGTTGCGTCTGAGTTTGCAGACGCTCGATGTATTTCGCGCCAGCGTCGGAGCTGCTGCCTGCGGCATGGCCCGCCGCGCCCTCGACGAAAGTCTGCTGCACGCAAAATCGCGTCAACAATTCGGCAAGCCGTTGGCCGAACATCAATTGATTCAGGAAAAGCTGGCCGACATGGCCACCGAACTCGATGCGGCCCGACTGCTGGTCTATCGCGCGGCGTATATGAAAGACACGGGCGCGGCATCATCTACCCGTGAAGCCAGTGAAGCCAAGCTGTTCGCCACCGAAGCCGCCGGCCGCATCATCGATCAGGCGGTACAAGTTCATGGCGGCTCAGGTCTGCTGCGCGGCTCGGTGGTCGAGCGGCTTTATCGCGACGTGCGCGCGCTGCGCATCTACGAAGGCACATCGGAAATTCAAAAACTGATCATTGCGAACCAACTCGTGAAAGAGTGAGCAATGAGAAGTCGGAATTGCTGACAACCATGGTTAGAGTACCGGCTTCAGCCGGGCTTTTCTGTCCTTTCAAAAAGCCCAACTGAAGTTGGCGCTCTGACAGCTCTGACGCATGGCGCAACCAGATAACAGCGATAAAGACCATCTCGCCCGCCGGCTGGGCCTCTTTGACGCGACCATGATCGTGATGGGCGGGATCATCGGCGCCGGCATCTTCACCAATCCCTACGTCGTCGCGCAGCAGGTCCATACTCCGCTTTTGATTCTGGGCGCCTGGGGCGTCGGCGGCTTGATTGCGCTGGCCGGCGGGTTCATCTACGCCGAACTATCCTCGCAGGTGACTGAATCAGGCGGGCAATATGTTTACATCCGCGAAGCAATGCATCCGTTAATTGCATTTGTTTACGGCTGGAGTTTGTTGTTCGTCATTCAGACGGGCGGGATGGCCGCGGTCGCTCTCATCTTCGCCAACCATCTTTTTGAATTGCTGGGCGTACACGGCGGCGAATTCAGCGCCGCCCTGCTTGGTTGTGCCGCCCTGGTGCTGCTGACAATCATCAATTGTATCGGCGTGCGCGCCGGCAGCGTCACGCAGAACATCTTCATGATTTTGAAGCTGGCCGCGATCACGGTGCTGGTCGTCCTGGGATTGCTGCTGGCGAGTCCGGCCGGCAATTCAACCGCGCCGGTCGCGCATGCAACCACGACCTGGCAAGCGCTGGTGGCCTTCGGCGCTGCGTTGATCCCGACGCAGTTTGCCTATGGCGGCTGGCAGACCGCGTGTTTCGTCGCCGGCGAGGTGCGCGAGCCGCGCAAGAACTTGCCGCGCGGACTGCTGCTGGGCGTCCTGGGAGTGATCATCGTCTACCTGTCCGTCAACTATGTTTGTGTGCACGTCCTCGGCGCCGAGGCCCTGGCGCAAACCAGGACCCCGGCAACCACCGTGATGCGGCTGGCGCTGGGCGATAAGGGCGCGCGGTTCATCGCCGCGGGCATTGCCATCTCGACCATTGGTTTTCTGAGCCAAAGCATGTTGACGGCGCCGCGCGTCTACTTTGCGATGGCCGAAGACAAATTGTTTTTCAAGCAACTCGCCTCGCTGAATCGGGCGCGCGTGCCGGCTTTCGCAATTGCTCTGCAGGGCGGGCTGGCAATCGTGATTGCGCTCGTGGCCAGCCGGTACGAACAGATCCTGAACTACGTGGTGTCGGTTGACGTCATCTTTTTTGCCTTATCGGCGGCGTGCGTCTTTGTGTTTCGTAAGCGCCGCGAAGCAAATGCGGAGGTGTTTCGGATTCCGGGTCATCCGTTTACGACGCTGTTCTTCATCGCGGCCTGCGCTGTGATAACTTTCAGTCTGCTCTATAAGTTTCCGCTCAACAGCGGCATCAGTTTCGGCATCATGCTGCTGGGCGTACCCGCCTATTTTCTTTGGGCGGTTCGGGTCAGAACCGGGAGCGGTAGCGACCGGGCCTAGCAGATCTAAACCAGCGGGGAGGATGCCCGCGCACCGCCCGCAGGATGCGAGCGCTCCATATGAAAACTCAATCTACTTACATGCACTGGGCCAAGACGCGCGCGGACGTAAAATACGATCTGGCGTTGAGCGGGATTCTGAATCTGCCGTTCAGCGAACTGGGCGCGAACATCGCGGACGTCGATATCAACGGCGACAACTCTTATGGCTATCCACCGCTGGTCGAGGCGCTGGCGGCGCACGCAAAAGTTCCGGCCGCCGAGGTGGTAACGATTTCCGGCGGCACTTCGATGGCCAATCATCTGGCCATGGCGGCTGCCATCGAGCACGGTGACGAAGTCCTGATCGAACAGCCCACTTACGAGCCGCTGCTGGCGCTCGCCGACTATTTTGGCGCCCGGGTGAAACGTTTCGCCCGGCGAGCGGAAGATAATTTCCGGGTCGATCTTTCAGACCTGGAATCGCAGCTAACGGCGCACACGCGTTTGATCGTCTTAACCAACCTGCACAATCCGAGCAGCGCGTTGATCGATGAACCAACGCTGCGCCGGATTGGCGACCTGGCCAAACACGCCGGTGCGCGGGTGTTGGTTGACGAGGTCTATCTCGAGGCCCTTTTCGAAAACGCGCCGCCATCGTCGGTCCATCTGGGGCCACAGTTCATCGCCACCAGCAGCCTGACCAAGGGCTATGGGCTGAGCGGCTTGCGCTGCGGCTGGATTCTGGCCGAGCCGGAACTGGCCCAGCGTATGAGACTGCTGCACGATGTCTTTGGCTCGCTGGCGCCGCACCCGGCTGAGACCCTGAGCGTGGTGGCCATGACCAACCTGCCCACCTTCATCGAACGCGCCCAGCACATCCTGGCTTCCAATCGCGCCGTGCTGAATGACTTTTACGATTCCCGTGAAGATCTACAGGCGGGGCCGTCTATCTTCGGCACCACTTCTTTTCCGCGGCTCATGCGAGGCCACGTCGACGAGCTTTACAATCTGCTGATCGAAAAATACGAGACGGCGATTGTGCCCGGCAGGTTCTTCGAATCGCCACAGCATTTTCGCATCGGCATGTGCGCTGACCCCGCGGCCTTCGCCGCCGGCGTCGCGCGCCTCGGTGAAGCTCTCGATCAACTGTCCTCATGAAGATCACGATCATCGGCGGCGGGCCGGCCGGGATGTATTTCGCCATTCTGATGAAGCAGGCGAACCGGGCGCACGAGATTACGATCTATGAACGAAACGGCCCGGACGATACCTTCGGATGGGGGGTGGTGTTCTCCGGAAGGACCCTCCGCAACCTGCAAGCAGCTGACCCTGAATCGCACGCGCAGATCACGCGCGAGTTTGCCGCCTGGAGCAATGTCGACGTCGTGCATCGCGACGCCAAAGTCTCAATTCACGGAAACAGTTTTTCGGGCATTGCGCGTCTGCGGCTGTTGAAGATTCTGCAAAGGCGCTGTGAAGAGTTGGGCATCGAGATCAGATTTCACTCTGAAGTTTCCGATCTCACGGCGACGGCGAACGCAGCGGACCTGCTCATTGGCGCAGACGGCGTCAACAGCACGGTCCGAAAGTTTTTTGCCCGCGGCTTTCAACCAAATTTGAGCGTGCGTCCCAACCAGTACATTTGGTACGGGACAAACCAACTGTTTCATGGCCTGACGCTGACGTTTCGCGAAACCGATGCCGGAGTTTTCGCGGCACACTCATACAAGTTCAGTCCCACGACCAGCACTTTTATCGTTGAGTGCGACCGGGCCACCTGGCACAACGCCGGCTTTGCCGATATGTCCGACGCCGAGACCCGGGAGTATCTGGCCCAGGCCTTTGCGCCGGATCTTTCCGGACACCCGTTGCTGTCGAACAATTCAAAGTGGATCAACTTTGTGCTGGTAAAGAACGCGAACTGGATTTTTGAAAACGTGGCGCTGTTGGGTGACGCGTTACACACCGCGCATTTTTCGATTGGCTCCGGCACCAAGCTGGCGATGGAAGACGCCATCGCGCTCAAGCAATGCTGCGACGAAACGCCCGATGTGCGCCAGGCGCTGGGCCGCTTTGAGCAAATCAGAAAACCGGTGATTGAAGAATATCAGGCAGCCGCCTACGAAAGCATGGTCTGGTTTGAACACGCGCGGGACTACGTTCAGCTTTCGCCCCTCGCGCTCGCCTACTCTTTGATGAAGCGCAGCGGCCGCGTCGACGACGACGAACTGGCGCGGCGCGATCCGCAATTCCTCGCCGCCTACCGCGAAAGCGCAAAGTGATATGAGCCCAGAGAACCGCTCCCGGCTGCTGCACTATCTCGTCCGCTTCCATTTTGCTTACCTGATCTCGATTCCCTTGCTCGGCCTTATCGGTTGGTGGTTCGTCTGGCGCTCCAGTCTGATGGTGATGATCATCGCCGGCTTTGCGGCCATCGCCGCTTTCTATTCCCTGCAAATAGAACGCTATCACCTCACCGCTCACTTGCCGTCGGCGATGTGGGTGGTCCTGAGCGGTCCTTTATTGCTGGTGGCCGCGAGTTGGTTCGCCGGTGGATTATGGTTCTTTTTTGTCGATGCCACGTTTGTTGAGATTGGCGGAATGTGCGCGGGCATCGTGGCCGGAGCGACGGTTAGAGGCCTTGAGGATCGCGAATACCGGATGCCCGCGATTCTCTATTTCTTCATGGGCGGCTTTGTGGTGGTGTGGGGTTGGGGGATGGTGCAGACGCATGCCGGATTTCACTGGTACGACAACGTCTGGCTCATCGTCGCGTTCGCGAACGCCGCCTATGGCTACAGCCGGATGTTTGTCTCGGGCGAAATAGAGTTGCGATATGGAAACACCCGGGCCGCGGCGCGCGCCGGAACCGGCTGGCTGAACGGTCCGCTTAATGACCATAAAGGCTTCGTGCTGATTGTGGTGTTCGCAGTCCTAATCGTGTTGTCGCCTTTCGTGCTGGGAGCGCTGAATTATTTCGTGAAGTTGTAATCCGCTCTAACAGGCGACGCTTCTATTTCACCCGATCCGATCCAATCCGCCCATGTATGGACGCAGCGCTTCAGGAACAATGATCGAACCATCGGCTTGCTGGTAATTCTCCAGCACTGCGACCCACGTGCGACCGATCGCCAGCGCCGATCCGTTGAGCGTGTGCACGAACTCAGGCTTACCACCGCCGCGCCGGAAACGAATGTTGGCGCGCCGCGCCTGGAACGATTCATAGTTCGAACACGATGAAATTTCGCGAAAGGCGTTTTGCGACGGCAGCCATACTTCAAGGTCATAGGTCTTGGCGTTGCTGAACCCCAGGTCGCCGGTGGAGAGCGTGACCACACGGTAATGAAGCCCGAGCAGTTGCAGCACCTTCTCAGCATCGCGCGTCAATGACTCCAACTCATCATACGAATTTTCCGGCAGCGAGTACTTCACCACCTCGACTTTTTCAAACTGATGCTGACGAATGACACCGCGGGTATCTTTGCCGTAACTGCCGGCCTCTGCTCTAAAGCACGGGGTGTAGGCCACGAACTTCATCGGCAACTGGGCCGCATCGAGGATCTCTTCGCGGTAATAGTTTGTCACGGGGACCTCGGCGGTGGGGATCAAATAGAACCCGCGTTCGTCCTCGAGCTTGAAGAGGTCCTGCTCGAATTTCGGCAACTGGCCGGTGCCGAACAACGCCGACGCGTTGGCTATGAAGGGCGGCAAAGTTTCCGTGTACCCGTGTTCGCGAGTGTGTAACTCGAGCATGAAATTAACCAGCGCGCGCTCCAGTCTGGCCCCCGCGCCATTCAGAATTGCAAAGCGCGCGCCGGCGATTTTCGTGGCACGTTCCAGATCGAGAATGCCCAGGCCGTTTCCGAGATCGACGTGGTCCTTCGGCTCGAAATCAAACTCCGGCCTGGCGCCCCAGCGGCGCACCTCCACGTTGGCCGATTCATCACGGCCAACGGGCACGCTCTCATGAGGCAGGTTGGGTAAGGTCGAAAGCAGTTCGCGCATCTGCTTTTCCGCGGCGTCACGCTTTTCGTCAAGCTCGGCTATCCGATTCTTCAGCGCGCCCACCGCCGCGCGGCGCGCGTCCGCCGCTTCGCGGTTGCCTTCCTTCATCAACCCGCCGATTTCGCGGCTGGCAGTATTTCTTTCCGCATTCAAGCGATCAGATTCGGCAATTACGCGGCGGCGTTCTTCATCGGCGCGCGCAAAATCGTCAAGCGCCACCGCCGGCATATTGCGCTTCTGCAAAGCTGCGCGCACCGAGTCGAGATTTTCTCTGACGTAATTCAGATCAAGCATTGATCTGTTCCCCTGGTTTCAAAATTAATTCCGCTTCTTATTCACACCCGGGTTCAGCCAGGTGATTCGCAAGCTTGGCACGAAACCGTTTATACGGTTTCCCTCAGTGTTCGGTTGCAGACCCTGGCTGAAGCCGGGTGTGAATGAGACGGTGTTCCTCTACTGTTTCAAATATGCGAAAAGATTCGGTTCGCTTCTTCGAGGGTCTCTTTCGAACCAACATCAAACCACAGACCGGGCACCCGCCAGACATAAAAAGACGTCCGCTGATAGAGCCATTGCACCAATCGCCCCGGCTGGTCCGGGTTGTTGCCTTCCGCAATGTATTGCTTGATGAGCGGCAGCACCGCCTGCGGATAATAGTACAAGGCGATGCCGGTGAGCGTGCTTTTCGGCTGCGCGGGTTTCTCTTCGAAGTAGGTGATGCGATCGCTCTCATCGATTTCGATCGAATTGTATTTCTTGATTTCGTTCAAATCACCCACGTCATAGACGCCGGTCACCGGCGCCTGGCGGGCGCTGCAGAAATCGCCAAACTCTGCCAGGCTTTCGCTAAACAGATTATCTCCACCAACAACCATGATGTCGGCGGCGACGTGCGCCTGTTCGATCACCAGGTTCATATCGCCGATGGCTCCGAGTTTGTTGGCATCGTCGGTAGACTTGTCGTTGATAATCTCTATCGGGCGCTCTTTGTGCCCCGTTTTATATTCACTGGCCCAACGCTCGAAATGTCCGACGAACTTGGCATTGGTGACGATGTAAATCTGGTCGATCTCATCGATCGGCATTAAGTTGTCAAGCACATGCTCCATCATCGGTTTGCCGGCGACGGGCAACAGCGGCTTGGGTTGATTGAGCGTCAACGGATACAGCCGCGTCGCATATCCCGCGGCCAAAACAATTAACTTCACATTTCCTCCGTGATCGTTGTCTGCAAGTGAACCGGGGGCGCAAAATCAGAAATTTTGGTGAAGCTTTACAATAAAAGAAGCGCCACCGGAAAGCGAGTCGCGATAAAAGAGTCCGCTCCGCTTTTGTCAGCAAACTAATCGCGAATGTCCTCCGGCAACCAAATCTTAGCGGGAGGCGGTTTAACTGGAGCGCAAGCATCGTCGCTTGCTTTTCCCTAGAATCCGGCAGCCGAGACGCTTACGCTCCGGTCAGCAAGATTCAAATCAGGCCGGGACCTTTGCTATAGTGCGCCACTGGGCAATCCAACAAATGAGAGAGGTCAAGAACGTTGAGTGAAGAAAAACAATTTGGCGGACAAGCCGCGATCGTAACCGGCGCCACTCGAGGCATTGGACGCGCCATTGCCCTGGAGCTGGCGCGACGCGGCGCCGACATCGCTTTCAATTACGCCCGGAGCGCCGCAGCCGCCGAAACCTTAAAGTCCGAGATTGAAGCGTTGGGCGTCCGCTGTTTGGCGTCGCAAGGTGATGTGGCCAATACAGACGCGGCGGCCGAGATGGTAAAGCAGACGAAGGAGGCGTTTGGCCGCATCGACTTTCTGGTCAATAACGCCGGCATCGTGCGCGACACACTGATCCTGCGAATGAAAGAAGACGATTGGGACGCGGTTATTGATACCAATCTCAAGGGCGCGTGGAACTTTGCGAAGGCGGCCCTGCGAGTAATGCTGCGACAGGATGATGGCGGATCGATTCTCAATATCACTTCGATCAGCGGCGTAGTCGGGATGGCTGGTCAGTCGAACTATTCCGCTTCAAAAGCGGGCATGATCGGATTGACCAAGGCGTTGGCGCGCGAAGTCGCCAGCCGCAAGGTGACGGTGAATGCCCTGGCGCTCGGAATGGTGGCGACTGACATGGCCTCGGCGCTTAACCAGGAGTATCAAACAAAGCTGACCGAACAAATTCCCCTGGGGCGATTCGCCGAAGCCGATGAGGTCGCGCGCATTGCCTGCTTTCTCATGTCAAACGATGCGCGGTATATCACCGGACAGGTGATCCAGGTTGATGGCGGCCTGGCGATGTGAACCTCGCCGAACGAACCTGGCACTGCTTTCAAATTCCAGATTTCAAATTAAAGATTTCAGATTGAGGATTTCAAATTCCAGATTTCGATCCGGATAGAGAAGCGCCCCGCCAATTTCTCAATCAGCGGGGCGAAAAAAACAGGGTAGGTTCGGGAACACAGGGATGGCTAGGCACAGACTTGAGAATCGTCGCTTACGTGCGATCCTGTACTTCAACGGTGGTGCTTGTTGACGGCGGTTAAAAAGACTGCGGCTTATGATGAAAAAAGCTGCCGCTTCGCTTAACAAAAGCCCGTGCCGCCTTTGACTGCCTGTCCTTAGCTATCTCTGTCAAACACCTGAGAACGCCACCAAAGTACACCCGCATGCCCCCATTGGTCAAGTAAAAACCAGACAATCGTAACAGCTCTGTGACAGAATAGGGCGTCTTCCCAGTTGTCCAACGCTCGACGGTCATAGCTCTGGTATTAATCACTGCGCGGCTTCGGCTGCGTAGGCGATCCGACATGCCGAACAACTGGCGCGTGAAAATCTCGTGGGCCGTTGCGGTAATCCACTCGTTCGCCCTTCTCTGGGTTCATTCAGTTGCTCCGGCCAGAGCCGAACAGCTCTCTATTCGACATTACGATGTTTCTGACGGGCTGGCGCATAGCCATGTGTCCGCGATGTTTCAGGACGCGAAGGGTTATCTGTGGCTGGGAACATGGGAAGGTCTCAGCCGTTTTGATGGATATCATTTTGCGAATTACACGCAGCGGGATGGACTGCCTGATCCGATCGTTAACGACATCGTGGAAGATCATCAGGGCCGGCTGTGGGTGGCTACCAACGGTGGCGGTATTGCGCGGCTAAATGACGACAACACCCCGGGCGTCACCTTTGATCATCCGCGTCCGAAATTCATTTCGTTCCAGGTAACCGATTCGCCGCGTGCAAATCGCGTCAACGCGATGATCTTCGATTCATTGAATCGCGTTTGGTGCGCCACCGACGGCGGCCTGTTCCGCGGTTCGTCCGAAACGGATGGCAGTCTCAAGTTCGAACTCATTGTTCCTTATGAAGGTGAGACGGGCATGGTTGCGTTTGCGGACAAAGAGCAGAGACTTTGGTTCGGCATCGACACGCGACTGGTGGAAGTCGCCGGCGACCAAATAACCGTCTATGGTCCGCAGGACGCGGTTGGACGACAGAGAATCAAGAGCATCACCGAAGATGCACAAGGCCGGCTGCTCGTGGCAAACGAAGGCAGCATTTTCGAAATGGCGCCAGCGGCAGGCGGACGCGCCCGCCCGCGCCAGTTGCCCCTAACGATTAAATCCAATCAGGGGATCGAGGTGTTACTTGCCGACCGTGACGGCGCTCTATGGATTGGCACGTGGACCGGACTGGTCAAACTTCGCGATGGTAAGCAGTCCCTCTATACGGACGCTCAAGGATTGAGCGACGACAAAATCTCTTCCCTTTTAAGAGACCGTGACGGCAACCTTTGGATCGGCACCGTCGGCGGTGGAGTGTGCAAATTATCGAGCGAAATGATTGTGAGCTTCACGCGGGCTGAAGGACTCCCGAACCGGGACGTCCGCAAGGTCATTGAGGACCGGAACGGAAACATCTATGCCAGCATTGAGAATGGCGGCCTGGTCAAACTCAGCGAAGGTAAAGCCCAGCAGGTCGAAGGGTCGCAGACCGCGCCGTTTACGAATTTCAACGAACGCCTCGTGCAGGACGCGCGCGGTGACTGGTGGGTTGGAACCGACGCCGGTCTATTTCGTTTTGACGGCCCGCTTTTGCAATTACAGCGCGGGCACAAGTTTACTTCGCGCGACGGCTTAGACGAGGTGGCCGTGGGGGGATTGTATACCGACGCCGGCGGCCGATTTTGGGTGAGCCCCGAAAACCAGGGTCTCTATTGTTCCGAGCCTTCGCCGAATGGCGCCGTCTCATTCAAGCAGATAATCTCGCCCAACAGCGAGACACTCTTTAATGGCGTGCTGCGAACGATCGCAGATCGCTCACAGACACTCTGGCTCGGCGGTCATGAGTGGCTGGGCCGATTAATCGACCGCAACCTGGTCATGCTTCCGATTACTGACGGTTTGCCGGAGACGAGACCGCGGGCCTTCTTCGCCGACAGTCGTGGGTGGCTGTGGATCGGATTGCGGTACCGCGGCGTTTCGGTGACTAAGAACCCGAGCGACGCCAACCCGTCGTTCAGCAACTTTTCTACCGCAAGCGGATTGGCCAGCGACGCTGTCTGGGCCATCACTGAGGACGATCTCGGCCGCATGTACTTTGGAACGGGCAAGGGGCTGGATCAGCTCGATCTCGCCACCGGACGCATTCGGCACTTCAACACTGACGACGGACTGGCCAGCGACATCGTCAACGACTGCTTCAAGGATCGCGCCGGGAACATTTGGATCGGCACGACGCTGGGGCTGTCGAAATTCGATCCGCGCGCAGAGACATCGCGCGATGCCGCAGCGCCGGTCTATCTGTCACGGGTCCAAATCGCCGGCGAGGATTTGCGGCTGCCCGAAACGGGCGCGAATCAACTGCCCGGACTTGAACTACCTGCCGGCCGGAATAATCTCACGGTCGATTACGTGGCCTTGAGCTTTCAGGGAGAGAACGAGCTGCGTTACGAATACAAACTGGAGGGTGTGGATAACGACTGGAGCGCCCCGACCAGCGCGCGCTCGATCAACTATGCGCGGCTGGCGCCCGGGTCATACCGATTTATGGTGCGGTCCATCAATCGGGACGGTCTAATCAGCCCGCAGCCGGCCTTTTTTCAATTTCGTATCCTGCCGCCGATTTGGCAACGCTGGTGGTTCGTGGCCCTGGCGGCCCTGGCCATCGGCCTGGTCATGTACGCGCTCTACCGCCAACGTCTGGCGCGACTGCTTGAATTGGAGCGCGTGCGCACGCGGATCGCGACCGATCTGCATGATGACATTGGCGCAAACCTTTCGTTGATTGCGATGCTCAGCGAGGTTTCGCGGGGCCAGCTTGAGAACGGCGATTTGCGCCTGAAGGAATGGCTGGCCACGATTGCCAATACTTCGCGCGACACCGTCGATTCCATGAGCGACATCGTCTGGGCGGTGAATCCTAAACGCGATCATCTGCGTGATCTGATTCGCCGGATGCGCCGCTTTGCCGATGACATCCTGGCCGCGCGCGAGATCGAGCTGGAATTTCGCGCTCCCGAAAATGAAAAAGTAAAGTTGGGCGCCGACCTGCGCCGGGAAGTGTTTTTGATCTTCAAGGAGACCATCAACAATATCGCTCGTCATTCGGAAGGCACCAAAGCCAGCGTGGATTTGCGTCTTGAAAACGGTTTGCTGTCGCTGGTGGTGAGCGATAACGGGAAAGGCCTCGATCCGACGCCGGCGAGCGATGGACACGGACTCAATAGCATGCGGGCGCGCGCCGAACGGCTGGGCGGCAGCTTCGAAGTTGTTTCGGAAGGAAGTGGAACCAGAATAAGTTTGAGCGTGCCGGTTGAGCATCGTTTTCGCCCGTCAAATGTGTAGATCCGCTAACTTGGCATCAGCGGCCTGGCCGCTGGTTAACATGGAATAACTTTAGCTGGCCACTAGCTTTAGCTTGCGGCTAGCAATTGCCGCCAGCAACTGGCCGCCATCTAACTTGCCACTAGTTAACTTGCCACTAGTTAACTTGCCGCTAGTTAACGTGTCACTAGTTAACTTGCCACTAGTTAACTTGCCGCTAGTTAACGTGTCACTAGTTAACTTGCCGCTAGTTAACTTGCCACTAGCTCTAGCTAGTGGAACAGGAGAGAGAAAGGAATCTGGCTTTAGCCAAAGAGAACTTTTATTCCGGCACTGCTTGATTCGGCTAAAGCCGGTGCTCAATCCGATTCTTTGCCACCAGCTTAAGCTAGTGGCAAGTTAAGTAATACCGGTCCGCTAGGTGAATACCCGGTGACATGCTATTAATGCCGCCCTTATGCTCTGCTGCTGCTGACACTCTATGGTTGAGTCACGCGGCAACTCGCGGCCCAGCGGGAAAATAATCGCTGATGAATCACGACACCAGTGCGGGCCCTTCTCCGAATCCGATCAAAGTCGGAATTGTCGAAGACAATCACCGGTTTCGCGAGGCCCTGGAGTTCCTCCTCAATCACACTCCCGGATATCAATGCGTCGGCAGCTTTCGCTCGATGGAAGAGGCCCTGGAGAAAATCAAATTCAATTTGCCCGACGTCGCGCTGGTAGATATTGGCCTGCCCGGCATGTCAGGTGTCGAAGGCGTGCGGATTCTTAAAGAGCGGCATCCATCGCTCCTGATGTTGATAAACACTGTCTATGACGATGACGAGCGAATCTTCCAGGCGCTGTGTGCGGGCGCGTCAGGCTACCTGCTCAAGAAGACGCCCCCGGCCAAACTTCTCGAGTGCCTGCAGGAAGCCATTGCCGGCGGCGCGCCAATGTCCCCTGAAGTTGCCCGCCGCGTACTCGCCCTGTTTCGCGAGATTCGGCCCCCGGCACATGAAGACTATCAGCTTACCCCTCACGAATTGCGGTTGCTGAAGTTGCTCGTCGAAGGCCACAGTTACAAAACTGCCGCCACGCAACTGGGCGTCACCACCAAAACAATCTCGTTTCACCTGCAGAAGATTTACGAGAAGCTCCAGGTCCACTCCAAGACCGAAGCCGTAGCGAAGGCCCTGAAAAACCGCTTGGTTTAGCCGGCCTTAAATCTTTGTGCCAGCGTGAATCCTCCGTGGCCTCGGTGGTGAAAATAGCTTGGGAGTAAGGGCTCACCACAGAGACACCGAGATCCGCCGAGACACAGAGAAAAACGAGCAGAACACTACCGACCGCACGTCATTACTAGGCAAATACCCGGTGACAAAGCCTGACGCGCAGCGAGATGATCGCGGAAATCTCAAAGGAGTTACCCGATGAAACTCGCAGCCCTGGCCGTTCTTTCAGTCCTCCTTGTTTCCGGCCTTTTCGCCGTGCGCAATCATGCCGCATCGCGGCGGGTACAAATCGCCGGGCCCGCAGAAGACCTGAATTTCGGGCCGCTCGAGAACGCTCCCAATGGTCACCTCTCGTTTCAGAAAAACCCGAATGGATTTCGCCTCTGGGTGCCTGGCAAGTTGCAACTGACGTCAGACACTCACGAAGAGGGTGGTTTTCTGTTCGACATTCCCGACTGGACCGCTGATGCGCTCAAGCAGGCCCAACCGACCTTTGGCCTAGGGCATTTCGTAGATGAAAACAACCCGGACTGCGGCGCCTACGTCTTCGATCGAAACTATGCGGCCATGAATGCCGTCGTGCCCGGCGCTGAGCAGGGGACCCTTTTGGCTTTCTACGACGCTGAGTATCACGTCGCTTGTAAAGATGAAGCCAGCGAGCCGCTGCTCTCGTCGATCGGCATCGCCACCTCGATTGACGGCGGCGTCACCTGGCAAAACCGCAATCAGATCATTCAGGGACTTGACGAAGCCACGCTGACGGCTGCGACCGTTACCCACCTCCAGTACTGCGCGTTCAAGGAGCAAACCTCCCGCGTAATCGACTGCGGGGCGTCAGGACCTTCAGTGGTCGAACGCTATGCCGAGGGGGCGGTTTATCTCTATCTCTACTACGCCGATCGCACGCCGCTGACGGGCGGCCGCGATTCGATCTACGTCGCGCGCGCGTTGGTGGCGAGCGATGGCCAACCTGGCAACTGGGAAAAATGGAACGGCACTGCCTGGGGAGCAACCGGCGATCAGACCGGCGCCTCGCCAATCGTGCGTCCGCCGGCCGGCGCCGTCCTCGCCTTGCAGCCACACGTCAGCTGGAACACGGCGTTGCATTCGTGGCTGATGGTCTTCAAGACCGCGAACGATTTTGAAGTGAGCGCCTCCGCGGATGGCGTGAATTGGGAAACGCCCGTGTCGCTGCTCCCGGTCGACGACCAGCTTTTCGGTTTCCCCACGCTGGTTAGCGTCAATGGCGGCGCCTGTGACGGCTGCGCAGATCGCAACGATCAAAACCCTTCCTCATTGCTGAATTCGAGAAATGAAGCCTCGCAGCAGGTGACCGGCGCGAATGGCTATCTCTACTACTCGAGTGTGCCCGCCAACAAACACCACTACGTCGGCCATCGCCTGCCCTTCAGGATTTCGGCCAACAACCAATAACGCCAATTACCATCGCCCTGGAGATGTCATGAATTACAAAACCAGCCTGCGCTTTGTCACCTTAATCATCGTCCTCGCGACCACCCCGGTCGCTAACGCCACGCTGCTGCCCAATCCCAACGGCAAAACTGTGTACGACACTCTGCTCGGAGTGAATTGGGCAGCCAATGCGAACCTGCCGGGCACCGTAAACAACAACTTTGACGGCCGGCTCGGCTTCCCCCAGTGCGATGGAGTGATCACGGTGCCCTGCGTCGATCAAAACGGCGCGATGTCTTATGAGACGGCGCTGCTCTGGCTCAGCGCGTTGAATGGATTGCATGGCGGCAACGGCTACCTGGACCATACTGATTGGACCTTGCCCACGACGGCGCAAACTGATCCCACTTGCAGCGCGATTGGTCCCAATAACAACAGTTTTGGATTTGGCTGCCGCAACAGCGCGCTGGGCTCGCTTTATTACACTTCGCTGGGCTTTGCTTTTCCTGACACGGCGATTCCGATTCCGGCAAACACCAACACGCCATTCAACAATATTCAGCCATACCTTTACTGGTCGGCGACGGGCACCAGCAACAATGGGTTTCAGACCTTCTCTCTCAACACCGGGTGGGAAGGCAGCAATGTCAACGCTCACTATATGTACGTGCTGCCGATGATCCCGCGCAAAGTCGAACGGCCAGGCATTACTTACATTTCGGCCGGGCTTAATCACCTGAAGGTTAGCAGCGACGGACAAATGGTCTATGACCCGGATGCAGTTGATCCCGGGACCGGCCATCACGGCGTCACCTGGTTGGCTGATGCCAATCTCGCCGCTACCCACAAGTTCGGCATTCATTGTCTTCATCCGGACGGCACTCGCTGCATCAATCCGGATGGTTCGATGAGGCACGAAACGGCGGTCCATTGGATCAACCGCATGAACAAATATCACGGCGGCGACGGCTGGCTGGGCCAAACTGATTGGGACTTGCCGGCCACGGACCTGAATGATCTGTGCGGCCAGTCGCCGCCGGCGCCGCCGGGCACGAACAACATTCCAAGTTTCAATTGCCAGGGCAGCCCGCTGGGCGAGCTGTTCTATAACGAACTCAGCTTGACCCAGGGCATGACCGCCGCAGTGGCTCCCGATCTCAACCTGACCGGGATGCAAAACCTTCAGCCGTATCTCTACTGGTCATGTAACGCGCCGGACACACAACTGACTTGTGATGGCACTTTGCCGGCCGCCGGATTTGGCTGGAGCTTCTCTTTCGGCAACGGCTTTCAGGGGACCGACGTCAAGAAAAACAATCTCTATGTGATGGTTTACTACCCTGATTTTCCGATTAACGTTTTGATTGATGGAATCGACGAAGAACTGAGGGACTATCCGAATCTGCGGGCCACGCTGGTTTCTGATGCCGACGGCATCCTCTTCGCTACCACTAAGCCATTGGCGATTGACGCATTCAATGCCTTCGCCGCCAAAGTCAAAGCGCATCGCGGCAATCAACTGACGGCGGCGGAAGTGAACTATCTGATTGCTCTGGCCCAAACCATCCTGGAAGCCCGACAGTTCAAGACGCCCCCGCCACCGCCGTGCAAACCCAGGTGTGTTTGAGATTCCGCTAGAACGCGTGAAGCAAGATTGGAGTTAACGATGGCCACCAAGAAATCCACCGGCGTCGCTTTCGCCGCAGTCCTGGTATTAGTGATCGCGTTTGGCCTCGCCCGCCTGGCGCACGACGTGCGGGCGACGGGAAGGGCGGCGAATGTACTGCCGCCGCCGATCGTTTCGATCTCGATTTGCAGACCCGATAATCCATCGGCGGACCCAAACGTGTGTGCCCCCGGTTTTGACACGCACCAGATTGTGCTGGGACCGCAAGGCGGGAGCATCAACAACTACGTGCATGGCGGCGTGTCAGATGAACATCAGACGATCTTTCCGCCGGGCAAACTGAATGCGAACAACGACTATGTTTTCTTCGTCGCCAGTCGCACGAAGCTTAACGACGACACCGGACTGCTGGTCCTGTCCGGCGCGCCGGCGACGCAGCCAGACGGGAACGGCCAATGGACCCTGGACTTCGCCAAAGACTACGGCTACTACCCGGCGGCGGCCCCTTGCGCCGCGCCCAAACAATCGCCGCCCGCGCCTTATGCCCCGGTGTTCTTATCACCCAGCGGCAGCGGCTGTCCCCTCGTCAATGACGGTCTGGCGTCACCAGACCCGCGTCATCAGGATCAGACCTTTGATTTGAACTATGCCGCGCCTGGTTCGGTGATTTCCGACCCGGCCGGCGGCGGAAATCTGCTGATGATCTATGAAGGCACGAACACTTGCTTTGGCACCACGGGTGGTGGACCGCGCAGCAAAGGTTTCTATTCGACCGTGGGCGTCGCCACCTCAATCGACTATGGCGTGCACTGGCCCACCTATCATGACAACTCGTCTTTTGCGTTTGTCCCGTTGCCTTGTCAGAACCCGACGAGTGGGCCCAACGCCTGGGGCAGACCAACGCCAACTCCGAATGGGGCCACCGGGCCCGGTCAGGTTTATGAAGGCAATCTCACAGATGTGGTCCCGCCGCTGAACTACGGCCGCTATGCCGTGCTCAGTCCGTCGACATCGATTGCCAGCGCAATGGACCTGGGCACGCCTTTGCCGGGCGACGGCAACCTGGGCGATGCGGAGATGTCTGCTTTTCTTGACGACCTCAAAGGCAGTCCTTCGCCGTACCTGTATGTAATCTATAACGACAATCTGGGCGGCGGCAGCCTGAAGGACGACCAGGAGATTGGCGGCATGTCGATCGCCCGCGCCCAACTTAATGCCGGCCCCGGGCGGCTCAACTTTCAGAAATGGAACCAGCCTGATCCAAAACAAGCAGGGTCATGGGACTTGAATGCCGGGATCGGCGGCTATGACACTCCCATCTTTCCGCCGGGACTGGGCCACTACTGCGAAGGTGCGGCGCAGAAGCGCTTTGGCGGCTCGCTCAGTTACGTGGAAGCCACGCATCAATATCTACTGACTTTCGTTTGCACCTCACCTGACGATCCGGCGCATTGCGATCAAGCCGACACCCAATGTATGCAGGACGATAATCAGGGCGCGACCGGCGCCGCATGGTTCTATGCCGTCAGTTATGATCCTTCCGACCCGACGCAGTGGAACAGTCCCGACCCGCAGGGCAACCCGCAGCCACAGGAAATCAAGGGTTCGTGGAGTAGCTTTGAATATCAACCGCAACCGAGTCCCAGCCCGGGCGTGAGTCCCGATTCGCCATGTCCATCCTTCAAGGGTTGGTATCCAACCTTCATGTCCCTGGGCAGCAGCTCCGGTCATCTGGCGACTGGTGGGTATGTGTTCTATCTCCACGGCTGCCAGACCGCCGACAACAATCGCGAGTATTCGTCGCGCGCTTTCAAGATCACGACGACTGATACAACGCCGCCGGTGACCACCGCGTCAATCGCGGGCCCGCTGGGTTTGAATAACTGGTATACCGGCCCGACGACCGTCACTTTCAACGCGACCGACGATCTTTCGGGCGTGGCCCAGACTGAGTACAGTCTCGACGGCGGACAGACCTGGAATCCGGGAGCGAGCGTCTCGCTTACCGGCAGCAGGATCTATGGTATTCAGTACAAATCGATCGATGTCGATGGAAACGTTGAGGCGCCCCACACCATAACTGTGATGCTGGATTCCCAGCCACCCATGATCACTGAGAGCGCCGATACGTCCGTCGTCTTCAACTACCTGCCGGTGGCTTCGGTGACCGTCTCAGGCAAGATCACCGATGACATGTCGGGAGTCGATCTCAACAGCGTGAAGTTTGCCGTCAATGACGAATATGGAAGGGTAGAGCCGTCAGGGGCAATCAGTCTCGGGGCCGACGGCAGTTATCGGTTCAACCTCAAGTTGCGAACCTTCGTGCGCGCGAAGGACACGGACGGACGGCTTTACCGGATCAAAGTGAGCGCCACGGACAAGGCGGGCAACGCGCGAACAAACGAGACTTCGGTCAGCATCAAACGCTTGAAGCAGCCTCCGCCACCGCCCTGCGGAAAGAAATGCGCTTAAGCGCGTCCGGACTATCCGGCAGGCCCGCGCATCTGCGCGAGCCGATATGCCTGACGGCGCACCGCTTCTGAGACATTGCGGTTTTGCGAGATCGCGTTCAGGTCCCTGGTGCGAATGCGTGGCAGGATCTGCACGGCGGTGGCCATGGGCGTGCGCGGATTGCGCGCGAGGTTGTGGATGATCGGATATGAGCGCGCCCACGCGCGACTCATGCCAATCAGTCGCAGCACTTCATCGGATATCTGACGCATCGCCGCGATGTTTTCAACTTCCTGATCGGTGATCCGCGGGTTGTGAATCACGCCCGTGGCCACGATCTTGTTCGAATCACGAATCAGAATCCCGCGGGCCTCTCGATCGCCCTTGATCGCCAGCTTCACGCGATCCTTGACCGTCATAAACATAATGCGGCGAATGAGCGAGATGCGTTCGGGCGAGACATCGCCTTCCAGTTTCTCGGCATTGATCACGGCCTGCATGTTGGCCGCGGTCTGCTCGGGCGACTCCACCAGCATCTCGGCGATGAATTCACGCGCCAGCCACGTATCATCGATGTCGACGTCCGATACTTCGATGTGCTGCGCGATGATCCATGCGTCATCGACCGACATCTCGCCTTCAACGGTGGTCAATTCGGCGTTCTCAAAGAACTCGGCCGCCGCCGCGTTGCCGCGCGCCCGCAGCTCCTGCGCGATCTGTCGCGCTCCGCGTTCCTTCTCAAAGAACTCCTGCCGAACCTCTTTGGCCCGGCGTTCAGCTTCAGCGCTGCGCGCCGGGTTGAGCAGAACCGCATCGATGATGTCGGGCGAACGGATCAGCCGCTGCTGATTGAGGGTGATTAGTTCAATCAACGATTCATTTGGGGTGGCCCGCGCCAATAACGCAATCGCTTCGTCGGGCGTACTCGCGTTGCCGGCGATGGCCTCGTGTAAATCGCCCGGCGCGCTGCTGATGGAAGCCAGATAACCTAGCACCGCGGGCGCCGTCTTTTCCTGCGCGGCAATATGCAGCAGTTCGGCGGCATCCTGCGAAGCGAGCGTCTCCTGCGCGGCTTTGGCAATCGCCGGATCGTTGTCGGCGGTGAGATGGACCAGGGCCTCCAGCAGATCAGCCTGCGGCAACGGCAACAGGCCCTTAGCCGCGGCCGAACGCGCCGCCGGCGGCGCGTTACCGGAAATAATTGATTGGACTACGGGGTTAGTTGATGTCACTTATCGGCCAGACTCGCCTCTACGAATCGGAACTGCTCGCCCGCGACTTAAAATCAAACCGCCGGGAAACTACTCTACAGAGAAGTTGTACTGAAGCTCCATCATCATGGAAACGGTTTTGCCGTCCTTAATGGCCGGCGTGAACCGTATCTTCCGCGCTGCCGCGATGGCCGCTTCAGTCAAACCGCCCGGCAAAGATCTGAGGACCAGAATATGCTCCACTCTTCCGGTCGCGCTGAAAACCGCCCGCAGCACCACCGTTCCTGAGACGCCGGCGTTGCGCGCCTGCTCGGTATAGGCCGGTTCCGGATGGGCGAGCACTTTGACTTTCGTGGTGACCTGGTTGCCGTTGAAGACATTCCACGTCGATTGTTTCTCATCGTCAGCTGACCCAAAAATCTGCAGGGTTTCCAGTTGGGCTTTCCACATAGCCGTTTCATTATCGGAAACGGCCAACTTCAGATACGTTCCCAGGGCAGCCGCGGCCGCCGCGAAAAGTTCTCTGGTTTTTTTCGCATGCTCCTGGCGCTCTGCGCGTTCCGCATCGCTGAGTGGTCCCTGGTGAGGAATGCGATAGACTTTCGCAAATCGCTCGGACTCAGCGCCTTCCAACGCCAGCAGGGCTTGTGATTTCAGGAGATAGGGCGGGGCGAAATCAGGCTTTTGCGTCACCGCAGTTTCCGCCTCAGCCAGCGCTTCCTGCGGATTGCCGTTGCGCAGCTTTATCACGCCCAGCAGGTAGCGAGCTATGTCATCGGATCGATTCAGACGAATCGCGGTCTCCGCTTCGCGCTGCACCTCCGCATCCTTACCGCTCTCCAGTAATGCATACGCATAACCAGTGTGGCCCGGGGCAAAGGCAGGCTTAAGTTTCACCGTTGTCTCGAACGCTTTTCTGGCCGCCTTAAAATCCGCGACGCGCACGAGCGCCAGACCGAGATAGTACCAGGCGTCGCCGTCCTGCTTGTCCAGCTTCACGGCATTGCGTAATTCCTGAATCGCTTCGCGATCTTTGTGGTCGAGATAGAGCCGAATTCCGCGCTCAGATTCGGCGGTTCCGGTCTTAGGCGCATCCTGGGCCGCGGCCGCGTTGCCCGATAGAGCCGTGACGAGCAGGACCAGGATTGCCTGGGAAACGATGAGGTATCGATCGATCCGGAAAACCATGGTTGGCCTACAACGCTGCCCCGTGGCACTTCTTGAATTTCCTGCCCGATCCGCAAGGACATGGATCATTGCGGCCCACTTTAGGCTGATCGCGAACGATGGTTTTCACTTTGCCGGCTTCCTCGCCGGCGGCAGTTGCCCCCTGGTTTGGCCCGGTGAACTGCATCGCACCGCCGCGGCGGCGGGCCGCCAGACGGCGTCGTTGAATTTCCTCGGGCGATTCTTCGGCCACCACCTGCAGATTGAAGAGGGAACGAATGGTGGTGGTGTCGATGCGATCCAGCATCGCCTGAAACAGATCGAAACTCTCTTTCTTATATTCGACCAGCGGGTCCTTCTGCCCGTAGCCGACGAGGCCGATGCCCTGTTTCAAGTGGTCGAGCGCCAGCAAGTGGTCCTTCCATTGCGCATCGATGATGTTGAGCATGATGATGCGCTCATAAGTTCGCATCGCTTCGTCGCCGACCTGTTTTTCTTTTTCGGCATACCTGGTCTTGAGCTTTTCCCAGATGAATTCTTCGATCTCCTCAGATGCCGATCGATGAAAGTCGACGCCTTCGGCTTCCAGGTCCAGCGCGTAGACCGTCTGAATCTGGACCTTGTAATTCTCGGCGTCCCAATCATTAGGGGAAGCGTCCCGGTCGAGATACTGCTTGGTGATGTCGGCCAGCAGATCGCGCGCGACGCCGGTTTCACCCATCAGGTACTCGCGCTGATCGGGCTCTTCCATCAACTGGCGGCGCAAGCCATAGATGGTCTCGCGCTGCTTGTTCATCACATCGTCGTACTCGAGCAGGTGTTTGCGCGTTTCGAAGTTGCGGCCTTCGACGGATTTCTGCGCTGCGGCAATGCGCTTCGAAACCATCTTCGATTCGATCGCCACGCCTTGCTCCATGCCCAGCCGGGCCATTAGGGCTTTGACTTTATCGCCGGCGAAGATGCGCATCAGATCGTCTTCCAGCGACAGGAAGAAACGCGACGATCCCGGATCGCCCTGGCGCCCCGAACGCCCGCGCAGCTGATTGTCGATCCGCCGCGATTCGTGCCGCTCAGTGCCCAGGATATGGAGCCCGCCGAGGGTAACCACTTCGCGATGCTCGTCCTCGACGATGCGCTTGGCTTTCAAATATTCCTGCTGCCATTGCGATTCAGTCGCTTCATCCGGATCGATTTCCTGATCCTTCAAAAACTCGCGGGCCATGAAATCAGGGTTGCCGCCCAGGAGGATGTCCGTGCCGCGGCCGGCCATGTTGGTGGCGATGGTCACCATGCCCTTGCGTCCGGCCTGGGCCACGATTTCCGCTTCCCGCTCGTGATACTTTGCGTTGAGCACGTTGTGCGGCACACCTACCCGTTGCAAGCGCCGCGAAATCAATTCTGAGTTTTCGACCGAGACGGTGCCGACCAGCACCGGCTGGCCCTTGTCATGCAGTTCCTGGATCTCTTCAACCACGGCGTCCCACTTCTCCGGCAGCGTCCGATAGATCACGTCCGGATTGTCCTTGCGCACCATTGGCATATGCGTCGGGATCACGATGACGTCGAGTTTGTAGGTCGAATGGAACTCCGCGGCTTCCGTCTCCGCCGTACCGGTCATGCCGGAGAGTTTCTCGTACAGGCGAAAATAATTTTGCAGGGTAATCGTGGCCAGCGTCTGGTTCTCGCGCTCGATCTTGACGCCTTCCTTGGCTTCGACGGCCTGGTGCAATCCGTCAGACCAGCGGCGGCCTTTCATTAAGCGTCCGGTAAAGTCGTCGACGATGATCACCTCGCCGTCCTGCACGACGTACTGGTGATCCAGGCGGTAAAGCGTATGCGCCTTTAAAGCCTGCTCGACGCAATGGAGCAACTCCATGTTGTCGGGATCGTAAAGGTTGCCGACGCCGAGGAGCCGTTCGGCTTTGTCCACGCCCTCTTCGGTCAACACCGCCGAGTGGTTTCTTTCGTCAACCACGTAATCGCCGGTCTTCTTGCCTTCTTCCAGCTCCTCGCCGCGCACCAGCTGCGGAATAATCGCATTCGCCTGGTAGTACTTGTCGGTTGATTCTTCGGAAGGACCGGAGATGATCAGCGGCGTGCGGGCTTCGTCGATCAGAATCGAGTCGACCTCGTCGACAACGGCGTGATAGTGGCTGCGCTGCACACAGGTCGCCAGATCGAACTTCATGTTGTCGCGCAGATAATCGAAGCCGAACTCGTTGTTGGTGCCGTAGGTGATGTCGGCGGCGTAGGCGGTCTGCCGCTCGAAGTCGTCCATATCGTTCTGAATGCAACCGACTTCCAAACCGAGGAACCGGTAGATCTGACCCATCCATTCGGCGTCGCGCGAGGCCAGATAGTCATTGACCGTTATCACGTGTACGCCGCGGCCGGTCAAGGCATTCAGGTACGTCGGCAAGGTGGCGACCAGCGTCTTGCCTTCACCGGTGCGCATCTCGGCGATTTTGCCCTGGTGCAGAACCAGCCCGCCGATCATCTGCACGTCGAAGTGCCGCATGCCCGTGGTCCGCTTGCTGGCTTCGCGCACCACTGCGAAGGCCTCCGGCAGGAGTTCGTGCAACGCTTCCTGCTCTTTGTATTTGCGGTCATCGTTGTCGCGCGCGTCTTTGATGGCGTCGGCGACTCGCTGTTTGAATTCGAGTGTTTTGGCCCGCAGACCCTCGTCCGAGAGACTTTGAATCGACGGCTCGAACTCGTTGATGCGTTCGATCGTCGGCCGAATGCTCTTCAGGAAGCGTTCATTGCTGCTGCCGAAAACTTTGGTTAATACTTTATCGAAACTAGCCATTTGCCTTACTTAGCCCTCTTTCCTTACGGGTGGAGATTGTACGAAACCGTAGAGTTGCCAATCAAGCACCGCCTGATCTAAGTTGGCCTGTCCTTTTGGAGTGCGGCGGCAGAGCGAAGCTGTTTTGAGTTCCGTCCGCAGGCGGCTGCCGCGTAAACGCGGAACCCCGTGCTCCCTAGACGCCGTCGCCGTCCCGGATAAATCGGGGCTTTGCCGGCGCATTCCCTTAATTTTATGCGGCCTACCATCATGAAGTTTGGCGGCACTTCAGTTGAAGATGCCGACGCTATTGGCAACGTAGTGGCCATCGTAAAGCTGGCCCTGAACTCGCGGCCGGTCGTGGTCGTCTCTGCCCTCGGCGGATTTACCAACGCCCTGCTGCGCAGCGTGGAAATCGCGATCTCCGGCGACGCTCGCGCGGCCAGCAAATCATTGGAGAGCGAATTTGCGCGACATTTGACCGCCGCCGAGCAACTTCTGAACAACGAAAGACGCGCGGCATTTGTTTCCGCAGTTGGCGACGCCCGGAGCAAAATCCGGCAACTGCACAAAATAATTGCGGCTCATCCGGTGACCAGCCCGCCTCTGCAGGACGAAATTGTCGCTTATGGCGAGCATCTCTCTTCGCAGTTGGTGACGGCGGCGCTGTCTGAGGCGGGCGTGAATGGACGCCACGTCGATGCGCGCGCCTGCATTAAAACTGATGAGATTTATGGGGCAGCCACGCCGCAGCCGGAGACTCCGGAGGCGATTCGCGCGGAAATCGGACCATCGCTGATGGCTCGCAAGGTCCCGGTGCTGGGAGGCTTCATCGGCAGCACTGCGCGCGGCGTCACCACGACGTTGGGACGCGGCGGATCTGATTATTCCGCGGCCCTCGTCGGCGCGGCGTTGAATGCCCGCGAGATTCAGATCTGGACCGATGTCAGCGGCGTCTTGACAGCCGATCCCAGAGTCGTCGCCAACGCGCGCACAATTCCGGTCCTCTCGTACCAGGAAGCGGCCGAGCTGGCGTACTTCGGCGCCAAGGTGCTTCATCCGAAAACCATCCAGCCGGCCGTCGACAAATCAATTCCGGTCCGAGTCTGTAATTCCCGGGCCGCGAAAGAAGCCGGGACTTTGATCGTCTCGGAATCTGAAGCCGCGCCGCAGACGATCAAGGCAATCGCACATAAGAATGGCATCACCACCGTGCAGGTGACCTCGGCGCGCATGCTGGGCGCTTACGGTTTTCTGCGGGCCTTATTCGAAGTCTTCGATCAGCACCGCGTCGCGGTGGATGTGGTTACCACCTCAGAGGTCAGCGTCTCGCTTTCCATCGACGACGCCAGCGGCTTGCGCGAACTGCTCCCGCACCTGGAAAAGCTCGGCACCGTGCAGATCGAAGAGAACCGCACCATTATTTCGGTGGTGGGCGAAGGCTTACGCAGCACGCCGGGAATTGCCGCCCGGGTTTTTTCCGTCATCGACGATATCAACGTGACTATGATTTCAGTCGGAGCGTCGAGCGTAAACCTGACTTTGATGGTTGACGAACCGCATGCCGCCGATGCGATTTCGCGGCTCCATCGAGTCTGTTTCGAATCGGGCGTGGGCCGGAACACGAGCGAGTTGTCAAAAGGCCGCAACACCGGCGCGATTGGTCCGAATTCACCTACCGAGGTGACTAGTTGACCAGCCCGATCGACGTTCTTCGACTAACCCGCGAACTGATCGACATCCCCTCGGTCAGTGGCGAAGAATTTCAGATTGGCACGTCGCTCGGCGATCTGCTGGTGCGACGCGGTTATCACGTCGAGGCGCAGGACGTGGCTGCCGAGCGCTCAAATATCATCGCCACGACTCAGGCTGCGCCGCGCGTGGTGCTCTCGACCCACATGGACACCGTGCCGCCGTTCATCGCATCGAGCGAAGACGAAGAATTCATCTACGGGCGCGGCGCGTGCGATGCGAAAGGAATCATTGCCGCCCAAATCGCCGCGGCTGAGAAATTGCGCGCCGAAGGTATCAGCGACATCGGTCTTCTATTCACCGTTGACGAGGAACTCACCAGCACCGGGGCCAAGCTCGCCAACGATCATCCGCTGTCTGCATCTTGTGAATATCTCATCAACGGTGAGCCGACGGACAATAAACTCGCAATCGGCACCAAGGGTTCGCTGCAGGCTGTCATCTCGACGACCGGGCGCGCGGCGCACTCGGCTTATCCGGAAGCCGGCGAGTCGGCGATTGAAACCTTGCTCGACGTATTGAACGACGTCCGCCACACGAGTTGGCCCAGCGACGACGTGTTTGGCGAGACGACCTGCAATATCGGCGTGGTCAGCGGCGGCCAACGCCCGAATGTCATCGCCGCTGCCGCCGAGGCGGCCATTATGATTCGGCTCGCCGTCGATTCACATCGGGTCCAGTCAATTTTAGAGCAAGCCGTCGGTGGCCGCGCGACAATCACCTACAAGTCCGTGCATAATCCTCTGCAACTCTCGACGGCGAATGGATTTGATCAGATGGTGGCGCGGTTCACGACCGACATTCCCTATTTACCAAACTGGGGCAGACCGCTGCTGATCGGTCCCGGTTCGATCCTGTTGGCGCATACCGACAATGAAAAGGTCGGCAAACATGAATTGCTGCAAGCCGTCGATCTGTACGTTCAGCTGGTGAAGAGCCTATGAAAATCGGGCTAATCGGTTACGGTGCCATGGGCCGGCTGATCGGCGATCTTGCGCTTGCGCGCGGCCATGAAGTTACGCTGAAGCTCGACATTGCGGATGCCGATCGCAGCGCCGGTGAACTCGCGGAAGCCTTGCGCGCCTGCGACGTGGCCATCGATTTTTCATTTTCCGAGGCAGTGCCGAAAAACGCCGCAGCTTGCGCGCGCGCACAGGTGCCGCTGGTGGTGGGGACTACGGGATGGCTAACGCATCTCGACGACGTGCAAAGCATCATCGAGGCGGAGGGCGGCGCCCTGGTTTACGGCGCTAACTTTTCCATCGGCGTGCAGATTTTTTATCGCATCGCGGCGCGCGCGGCCGAACTGTTCCGCCGCGTCGAATCCTACGATCCTTTTATCGAAGAGGCCCATCACAAGCGAAAGCGCGATGCGCCGTCGGGAACTGCTCTGCAACTTCAAAAGATTGCCGAGAGCGGTCTCGCGCGTGAAGTGCCGGCATCCTCCACCCGCGCCGGTTATATTCCGGGAACCCACCGGCTCGGTTTTGATTCAGCGGCAGACCAGATTCGCATCACCCACGAAGCGCGTTCGCGTGAGGGGTTCGCGGCTGGTGCGCTGCTGGCGGCGGAATGGATTGTGGGGCGCAAAGGTTTTTATGAATTCTCGGAAGTATTCGATGAGATAATCGGCAATGCAAAGGACGTTTAGAGTCGGGCGGCTGCCCGTCATCTTTGAAATTAAACGGCGGGCAGCAGCCCGCCTCTAAACGGAAGCTAATAACATCATGACCATGAAACTTGATTGGATGCGCGGCTGCGCGACGGCCCTGGTGACGCCGTTTACCTCCGACGGCGCGATTGATGAAGAGCGCATGCGCGCGCTGGTGGATCGACAAATAAACCTGGGCGTTAAATTATTGGTCCCCTGCGGCACCACCGGCGAGAGCGCGACGATGAGCGAAGACGAGGACGCGCGCGTGATCGCGACGACGATCGAGGTGGCCCGCGGACGCGCGAAAGTAATCGCCGGCGCCGGCAGTAATTCAACCGCCGCAGCGATCGAGTACTCAAAACGGTCGCGTGAACAAGGCGCTGACGCCGTGCTTCAGGTTGCTCCCTGGTACAACAAACCGACGCAGGAGGGTCTGTATGCGCACTTTCGCGCGATTGCTGAAGCAGTGCCCGACATGCCCATCATGCTCTACAACGTTCCGGGCCGCACCTCGTCGAACATCGCCGCGCCAACCACTTTGCGGCTGGCCCGCGATTGCGAAAATATCGTCGCCGTCAAAGAGGCTTCCGGCAATCTCTCGCAAATCATGCAAATCCTCCGGGAAAGGCCCGAGGGTTTTTCAGTCTTGTCGGGCGATGACGCGGTCACGTTGCCGTTGATTGCCCTGGGCGCCGAAGGCATCGTCAGCGTCGCTTCAAATGAAATTCCGGATCTGATGTCTCAGATGACCAACCTGGCGCTGGCGGGAAATTGGAATGAGGCGCGCGCCCTGCATTACCGGGTGTTGCCATTAATGGAAACGAACTTCATCGAATCAAGTCCTGGCCCCGTCAAGGCCGCCATGGCGATGATGGGTCTGCTCGCAGAGAATTTCCGTCTGCCGCTGGTCCCGGTTACTGAGAAGAGCCGCGCGATTATCAAACAGGTCATTGCCGAACTCGGCCTGATCGAAACTGCGCGCGCGAGCGCCTGAGGTCAGCACGGCCTGCGGTAGCGGGTCGTTGATCTCGACACCCGAACCCTTTAACCCAAAAATCAACGGCCCGCTACCGCAGGCCTCTACTGACTTCATGCAAACCCAAATCGAAGAACTCGCGGCCCGGCAAACCAGCCAGTATTCCGCAGACGATCTTGCGCTCTTTAATGAATTCAAAAACGCCCTCAACCGCGGCGAAATCCGCGCGGCCGAACGCGACGCCAACGGCAAGTGGCAGACGAACGCATGGGTAAAACGCGGCATCCTGCTCGGCTTCCGTATGGGCCAGATCATTGAACAGACGGCCGCCGGCGCGCCGTTACAATTCCTCGATAAGAACACCTATCCCATCAGGAGGTTTTCGTCCGATGACCGGGTCCGAATCGTGCCCGGCGGATCGAGCATTCGCGACGGCGCCTACATCGCGCCCGGCGTCGTCTGCATGCCTCCGATGTTTGTCAACGCCGGCGCCTACGTCGATGAAGGCACCATGATCGACAGTCACGCGCTGGTGGGCTCGTGCGCGCAAATTGGAAAGCGCGTCCATCTTTCGGCCGCGGCCCAAATCGGCGGCGTGCTCGAACCGGCTGGAGCAATCCCGGTGATCATTGAAGACGACGTCATCGTCGGCGGCAATTGCGGCGTGTACGAGGGAGCAATCGTGCGGGAGCGCGCGGTGCTGGCGTCCGGAACCATCATTACAGGATCGACTCCGGTTTTCGATCTGGTGCGCGAAACTGTCTATCGGCGCAGCGCGGACGCCGCCCTCGAAATTCCCGCCGGAGCCGTCGTGGTTCCCGGTTCGCGGGCCATCAATACCGACAAAGCACGCGAATGGGGCCTGTCGCTTTACGCTCCCATCATCGTGAAGTATCGCGACGAAAAGACCGATGCTGCCACGCAGCTGGAAGAGGCGCTGCGTTAATTGGAAGATTTGGCTGGTCTACGGCTCACTCCTCAGATGTTATCTCGGGCGCGCGTAATCGCCAGGGGCCGCCGGATCCGCGATGTCCGTCGTTTAGTTGCGCAATACGGTGGGCGAGCGTCAAAATGGGCGAAGAAGAGCAGCCCTCGCATTGAGATCAACGGTGAGCACTTTGAGATTCATTGGTATGAACATCCAGGTCTAGGTCGCTT
>Ga0126383_10000077_pt1 | contig 46275 bp, 60 predicted proteins | sample PanSoiMetPlot_35_FD_96882 | JGI IMG/M metagenome (GOLD analysis project Ga0126383, IMG submission 96882) | Tropical forest soil microbial communities from Panama - MetaG Plot_35 | ecosystem: Environmental > Terrestrial > Soil > Tropical forest > Bulk soil | place: Panama | collected 2016-02-17 | reverse complement strand
GTGGGGGCGGCCGGGCAGCAGCTCTGGCAACAGGAGGTGGTCAAGCCCGTCCAGGACTACATCAAGACCTGGCAGACCAACCCGCTGCAGGCGCTGGCCGAGACTGCCATCGGGCTCGGCACGATCGCGGCGGTGGTCGGCTTGGAGGCGGTCACCGGCGGCGCCGCGACCCCGGTCATCTTCGCCGCGTTCGGCGCGATGGCCGCGCCCGCGCTGGTGCAGGGCTGGGCGCAGGAGGTGACCGACCCCACCGACGCTCACCTGGTGCAGGCGTTGGTCTCGACCGGCTCCGGCGTGCTCTCGGTCGGTTCGCCGGTACGCGCGTTCAAGGGCATCCAGGTGGCCCGCGGCATGCTCGACACCGCCATGGCGGCGCGCAAGGACATCGCTGACGTGGACGCCGCGGCGGGCCTGCTGCTCGGTGGTCGGGCTGCGGCGCGGGACATCCGCACCGGGGTCTCGCTGGAGAGACAGATCGAGGTGCTGAGCCCCGACCCCGAGGAGGCCCTGCGCCAGTTCGAGGCCCGCGGCGTGAGCATCGAGGAGGGCACGGCCGCCGCGTACATGGCCGCCGCTCGCGGCCAGCAGGCCCTGACCAAGCGTCTGCAGACGGCCCGTGATGCCGGCGATCTGGACACGGTCAAGAACCTGCTCCAGGAGATCCGTGGCCATGCCAAGGAGACTCTGGCGCCGGCCACTCTGGCAGCGTCGTACGACCACCTGTTCATTCCCTCGACGCCGTACACGCACGTGCCCAAGGCGCCTCTGACGGGGGTGTCGGCCGAGCTGCACGACACCCTGGACGAGCACGAGGGTGCGGTGCGTGGACTGCTGCGCGAGCTGCACAGCGGGAATGCGCTGCAGGGCTTGCACGAGGCGGCAACCAGGATCGACTCGGTGATGGAGCAGGGAGCGCTCGACCGCGCCGCGGGGACCGCCTGGGACATGGGCAACCGGGTCCTGGGGCGCGTCGAGGAGATGGCTCGGGCATCCGGACTGGAGGGGCTGAACGACGGCCGGGTGGAGGACGTTCTGCAGGCGCTGGAGGAGCCCGAGAAGTGGCAGGCCCTGCTCGATTCTGAACCCGAGTTGGCGGCGTTCGGCCAGCGGCTCCGCAACGTCTCGAACATGTTGACCGCCGGCGAGCTGAAGTTCGGCACCGTCGCGTTGCCGTTGCTGGGCCGGGTGGCTCACTACGTGCGCGGGACCGCCGGCGAGCAGGAAGCGGAGCCGATCGAGATGTTCAGCTCCTGGTGGAAGAACCCCACCGGCTCGCGTTCCCGGTTCTGGCGTGTGGCGGTGAATGATGAAACCGGTGCGGTGTCGTTCCTGCCTCGTACAAGGTCCGCGATCATCAAGAAGTTCAAGGACCAGACCGAGTTCTATGAGGCGACGCATGGGCATCGCCAGGTGTACATCGCCAACCGGAGTCGGATCAGCGCGATGCGCCGGCGCTTCGGCCAGCTCGAAGGCAAGCGCGGACTCGGACACGGCGACCCGAAGGTGGTGGCCGCGGCGCGGCACAAGATCGACCAGATGATGATCGATGCCCATACTGCCATGGGGCCGCTCGCGCCCGAGCTGGTTGGTATGGAGTACAAGCAGCTCAAGAAGTTGCGCCGTGCCGCGCCCGCCACCCAAGAGCTGGTTACTGGCGGCGAGGCGGTGCGCCAGATGTTGGCTCGTCACATGCACCGCATGCACATGGCCGTCATCGGCGACGGCCTCCGGTCCCACGCGCAGCTCAACATGCAGCGCCTGCAGACGATATTCGGTGAGACGCCGATGAAGACCTGGGGGGCGGCGATGGAGCTGCCCTCGTTCAAGTCGCGGGGCGAGTTGCCCGACATCGTGGAGGGTACCGTCTTCCTGGGCCAGGGTAAGAACGCCGGCTCGGTGGAGGACAATGCCCAGCGCCTGGGTTACTTCCTGGCTCATCCCGCCATTGGTCGCCAGGGCGACCTGCACCATCGGCCGGCGCTGTATGCACGCGGTGACCTGGCGAACAAGATCAAGCAGGCGGAAGCCGACACGTCGGCCGCCGGTCTGCAGAGCGGCATCTTGGATGCCCTGTACAAGGTGAGCGGTACGAGCAAGCGGTACGTCATGTACAACCCGCTGTTCCACCGCCTGAACACGGCGGGCCGGGCCTTCAGCTTCCTGCTGAATGATCCGGTCGTGGCCCGATCGGCGTTCAACGTCGTGGGCGAACTCAAGAAGGATTCGGAGGCGTACTACGCACTCCTGGAGGAGGCGGGTCAGGCTGGGATGGTACACGCCAACCAGTGGAACGTCTCTCATCATCTGCAGATCCTGCAGCGCGAGGAGGACGGCCAGCAGCATTTCCTGGGGGCCATCCGCAACTTCGGGAGAGCCATCAACGACTGGCACTCCGAACACCTGGAGCGGGGGCTGTGGAACAGCGTGGACAACACGCAGCTCGCGGCCTACGTGTACATGAAGACGAAGATGGCGGCGAAGGGTATCCCCGAGGTGGATGCTCGGCGTGCGTCGGCGCAGTACGCGAATATGTTGGGCGGTATGGTCAACCCGCTGTATATGAACCGCATGTGGCGCCACCTGAAGGGGCTCGTGTGGTTCGCGCCGTCGTATTGGGCGACGTTCTTGCACTCGCTGCAGTCGATGATGCCGGGCGCGGCTCGGCTCTCGCAGTTTATGGCCGAGGCTGGCGGCGGTCGCTTCGTGCGGATGTCCGCTGTCCCGCTGAAGGCGCTCGACTACCGCGCTCGCGTGGAGCTGGTGCGCGCACAACGGAGCTGGATGCTCACGTACCTGTCCACGGCCGCGGTGTCGATGGACATGATGAACGTGATGTTCTCGGGCCACCACCTGTGGGACAACGCTCAGGGGCACCAGTTCGACATCGATGTTACCAATCTGACTGGCACGTCGCCGGTCGATGCGCAGCATCCAGAGCCCAAGCCGGCGTACATCACCACCATGCCGTTCTTTCGGCAGGCGGCGGATGTCGCCAACGCGATCGGGTTGGGCCAGGACTACGGGTTCGCCCACAACTTCAGCGACGCCACCTGGCAGAGGCAGGACGCTTTCCACAAGGCGTCGATGGCGATGGGGGCGCTGGTGGACGGCGTCCGCCGCGAGGCGTCAGGCAAGGTCGGCGCCATCCCGCAGGCGGGGTATGAGGCGCTGACCGGACAGTCTTTCTACGGCAACGTCGGCCAGGGCGTGAACCAGCCGATCGACCGATGGGAGGCGCTGGCTTCGTTGGTCCCCAGTGGATACCAGATCCAGCGCATCGTTAAGCAGTACCAGCAGGACCAGACTCAGGCTACCGGTCAGCAGCCCGACGCCGGCGCGTTCTGGAAGGACGCCACGATCGGCATGCTGTCTAGCCTGGCGGGGGTCCCGAGCATCTATCACATGGGCGTCGAGACGCCGCCGATTGACGACAGCAAGTACCAGAACTGGCACTCGCAGCGTACGGCCATCCATGACCAGATGGTTGCGTACAGCAATCAGGTCTTCGCTGGGGGCGTCGCTCCTGCCGAATACTCGCGACACAAGCACGACCTGGAGCAGCGCCTGGCGCAGCTCGACATCGATACCTGGGGCGACAGCTCGCCCGGTGCAAGCCTGGCGTCCGCATACACGCAGCTCTCCAAGCAGTTCGGCCTGGACGACCAGGCCCTGTCGGACCAGCAGTGGTTCGAGTTGTACGATGCCTTTCTGCCGGCCTGGAACCAGATGCTCCAGGCGGCCGATCCGTCCTCGCGCGCTGCGTGGTGGGAGCACCATACGCAGCAGTGGACCGACGCTGATTACCTGGAGTGGGAGGCGCAGCAGCTCAAGGAGGCTCTGGCCGGCTCGATCGACGGCCAGAACGGGGCGTACATCCGCGCCGTCCAGAACCAGCTTTTCCAGCTCAAGCCGTACATGAGCGCCGCGGACTTCAAGTCCCTGGAGGACTCGGACCCTGCATACTCCGCGTATCGGACTATGCTCCAGAACATCGGGCTGACCAGCCCCCTCGGCGCCTTCGTCTCGGCGTTCAGCTCGCCGTTCTCGACCACGGCCATCCTGCCGGCGGGCATGACCTCCGAGCAGGCTCAGGAGGTCTCGGGCTCGACGGGCGGCTACGCGGTGCGCGCCGAGGAGGCGCAGCAGCTCGCGCAGCAGGCCCGCGGGGTGGCGAACGAGCCCCAGGTCGCCCAGGCGGGTGGCAACGCCGCGGCCAGCCCTGAGTTGCAGGCGGCCGTTCAGGCAGCGGAGGCCGGCGGGTGAGCTGGCTCAACGACACCGCCAGCGCCATCTCCTGGCTGGCCGAGAACGTGACCAACTACCAGCAGGCCCAGCAGGGGTTCCAGCAGCTCGGGATCACGGCCGAGGACTTCCTGTCGTGGTACTCGTACATGACCGCGAGCACGCCTGGCGCCAGTCAGGCCCTGCTCGGCAACTCGGCGCCGACCGACCCCACGCTGGGGCAGTGGCTGACCACGGCCCAACAGCAGACCACGCCCGCCGCGAAGGCGCCGACCGCCGCTCAGCAGCAGGCCCAGCAGCTCGGCCTCGGCAACCTGCGGATTCCGCCGGGCGTGAACCAGACCGGGTTCATGGCCACCGTGCAGGCCGCCCAGGAGATGGGCGTGCCGGTGGCCATCGCGCTCGCGCTGGTAGCCCAGGAGACGGGTGGCGGGTTCGACCCCAACAGCCAGGGCGACTACGACGCCAACGGCAACCCGACCAGCTTCGGGCTCGCGCAGCTCCACCAGGGGGGCGAGCTGGACGACTCGGGCCTGGACTCCACGACAGCGCTGGCCGACCCGGTCGAGAACGTGAAGGTGGCCCTGCGCCAGGTGCAGAAGGTCATGCAGCAGCACCCCGACTGGTCGTACGGCCAGATCGTGGCCGCCGCGCAGCGGCCCGCCGACCAGACGGGGTACGCCGCCAGCGTCAACGCGTGGGTCGATCAGATCCAGACTGGCCAGGGGCCGCTGGGCTTCGCGCAGTCGCTCACCACCGGGACGCTCAGCCAGCGCCAGAACCTGCCCGGCGGCGGCAGCCAGGTGCCGCTCCCGTTCAGCAGCTCGTATTTCGAGGACATCACGCAGTCGTTCGGGGTGAACGGGGAGGAGGGCACCGACTTCGGGATGCCCGAGCACCAGTCCATCCTCACGCCGGTCGGCGGCACGATCGAGACCCGCGACGACGGGAACCGAAATTGGGGCCGCGCGGTGTACGTGAAGATGCCCAACGGGTGGACGTTCTTCGTCGGGCACCTGTTCGACTTCGCGGTCCAGGACGGCCAGGTGGTCGCGCCGGGTCAGGTGCTGGGCACCAGCGGCGGCGGCGGCGACGCGCCCAGCCCGGGCGACTCCACCGGTCCGCACATCGAGATCCGGTTCATCGACCCGAGCGGCCAGAACCAGGACCCGATGCCGTTCCTGCAGCAGCTCTACCACCCGACCGGCAGCGGCGCCAGCTCGTCCAACCTGTACTCGAACTGGATGGGCGGCATGTTCCAGGGTTCTGCACAGGTAACCCCCAGCGAGGCCCAGCAGAACCTCGTCACCACCCCGGATCAGCGCCTGCTCGATCTGAACAGCCCGACCGGGCTCTGGTACCAGGCTGTGGACAGCGTGTGGACAAGCATCTTCGGGCAGCACGCCCCGCTGCAGGCAGCCATCGACTTCCACAACTCCGGCATCTCCACGCGCCAGGGCATTCAGGACGCGGTCAATGGTCTGCCGTCCGGCATCGTGCCGGGGGTCTCGATCGGTTCCTTCAACTCGCTCGACCAGGCGGTGAACTCGATCTCGAACCAGATGTTCGGGCGCCCGGCCCCGCAGTCGCTGGTGGCGCAGTTCTTCCAGCAGGGCATCACGTCGTCGTCGGATGTGAAGCTGTGGTTCGACACGCACGCGTCGAGCGACATCCCGCAGGCTGATTACCAGCAGGTCTACGACGCGATGAACCCATACACGCAGGCGGTGTGGGGCGACTCCCCGCATCCGACCGATGTCGCTGCCGCGTACCAGCAGGCAGGTGGCCAGGCGGGGTCCAGCACCAGCTCCCAGGGGCCGTCCACGATCCCGATCGGGACCACGCCGGGGGTGTACTGATGTTCGACCCCTCGAAGCTGTCGCAGGCGGTGAGCACGGTGCTCGGCAACAAGCCGCACCCGGACTTGCCCGAGGTCAAGGTCAACCAGTACGAGGCGTTCGGCCGGGTGGCTGCGCGCATGTTCGGGAACTCGCAGCCGCGGCCGAGCCAGGTCCGCTTGGCGTACCACTCGCTGGTCAACTCCGGTATCTCGCCGGCCGAGTTCGAGCGCCTGTGGGATACTGCGCGCCCGATCGCGAACGAGCTGTTGGACCGGGACCCCAACCTGCACGACATGATGCTGATCCAGGGCCAGCCGCCCAATGTGATCGCCGACTACTACGCGCAGCACCCGCACCCCGAGGCGCCGGACGTCCCGGCCGGGAAGATCAATGCCTACCGTGCTCACGCCAACCCCATCTCGCAGACGCTGTACGGCCGCGCGCCCAACATCATCGAGTTGCACCGCTTCGCCACCGGCAACTACGGGATCGAGGACATCCTGGCGCACTACCACGACGACGGCACGTCGATCTCCGGAGCCAGGAAGTGAACGTCTACGAAGGCGACAACGGGCCGGAGCCGGTATACAACCCCCAGGACACGCCGGGAGTCAACCCGTTCGGGCGGCCTTACCCGGGCACCAGCAACCCGAGCCCGCCGCCGCAGCGTTACGACACCGGACCGCCGCGGAAAGGGAAGGCCAGCTCGAAGCCGCCGCCGGCGCCGCCGCCCGACCCGTGGGCCGGTGTTGCCGGCGCTGTGCGCGACCAAGCGAACGCGCTGGTGGACAAGTTCCTGGCCACGGTCGGATACCCGCAGGGTGTCGATGCCAATGGGCTCGCGCTGAAGCTGGCGAAGTCTGGTACCAACATCACCGGTTCGCCCTTCGACGCGTACGAGTGGTTGTTCGGGAACGCGCTCAACGACTCCCAGCGTCAGTCGAACCCGTGGGCCGAGTTCGGCATGGGCAAGGACGACTACACGCAGACCGTGTCCAAGCTGAACAGCGTGATGGCGAGCTGGACCGGGGACTCGTTCAGCGCCGACACGTTGAAGACTGCGATCAGGGGTTCCTGGACGCCTGACCAGATCCGCAACTTCGCCATGTTCGGCAACCCCGAGGGCACCGGGCAGCTCACCGCGGACGCGCAGTTCACTGGCGCCGACCCGTGGATCGGCCTCGGGCAGACGTATACGCAGACCCTGCAGGGGTTCGAGACCTTCGAGGGCACCACGCCCACGGACAAGGCCACGCTGGCGGCGTGGTTCCGGTTCGGTGCCAACACGAAGACGCTGGGACAGAGCCAGGAGGCGACGCTGAGCGCCCCTGCGCGGGGGTCGGCGCTCGCAGCCGCCGGCGCCGAGGTCCGATAGACTGCCGCCATGTCCAAGACCACGTGGGCGAACCCGAACCCGGCAGGCGGGGCGTACGGCCGCAGGGGCAACCTGTACACCGACGTGATCTTCCTGGACTCCAAGGTGGCTCCGCTCAGCTCTCCGGCACCGGCCCCGTTCAGTACCGGCAACCCGGCTGGCATCGTGCCCCAGGGCTGGGTCGAGCAGATCGGGAACGACGGCGAGGTGGACACCATGGCGGCCGTGACCATCGGCGCGGTCGTGACCCGCCAGGCCAACATCTGGCAGTGGATCGTCCCGTACGACGGCTGGGCCGCGTGGCCTCCTGATCCACAGCGGGGCCAGCCCGGTCATACTGCACAGCGACCAACAGGTGAAGGGTGATGGGTAAGCGAGTCTTCAGCGTGAACGGGTTCGGCAAGGGCTCCGGCGCCGTCGCGGCCGATGTGCGCGAGCGCATGGACCGCGTCGAGGCGGCGCGCGAGCTGGAGCTGCGTGCCCTGATGGAGAGCGACACGCCCATCCCCGGGGGGAACGGGGAGACGTTCCGCCAGCGCGCCGAGCGGTTGGGGGTAGACCGCTCGGCTCTGGCGAACGTCCGCAGCTTCATGGAGCTGATGGGGGGCAAGACCCCCGCGACCGGCCGTCACGGGGCTTCCGCCCCGATCGAGGTCCACGGCGAGCGGTTCGTGGCCACCGACTCCTGGACAGACTCCAGCGGCGACACGCACACCGAGGGGTACAGGCCCGTGGGTGGTGGCCGGTTCGAGCGCGTGGTCGCCACGGAGGAGCGGGTGAACGAGCACACGCGGCTGGTCACCCGAACGCGAGGAGGTAGGTGATGTACCGGGTACCGCTGTGGCGCGCGTATGACGCCAACGACGGAACGAACGGTGGTGCGGGCGGTGCAGCGTCCGCGGGGCAAACGGCGGGAACCACTGCGCCCGGCACGGGGACGGCGACGGCCCCACCGCCGGCCAGCCCGCCGGCTGAACCCCCGGCTGCCCCGCCCACACCGCAGCTCGATCCCCAGGCGTACAACGCGCTCCTGGTGCAGAACGCCAGGCTCCAGGCCCGCGTCGAGTTCCCGCAGGCCGACGTCGCCCTCATCGACACGTTGACCGACCCGGCGGCCATCGCCGCGGTGGCGAAGCGCACGCACGAGCTGGCGCTGGCGGCGCAGCCGGCGCAGGGCCAGCAGCAGGCCGGCGGCGTGCCCGTCCCGAGCGACAACGCGACCCGGGCGGCCGAGGCCGAGGAGACGCGGCGCGTCCGCGAGATGCAGTACAAGGTCCGGCAGCGCGTGCGCCCGGGGGCTAGCGGCGGTCGGACGGTGATCGAGCCGTGGGAGGCCGAGGACTTCCGGGACCTCGCGTTCAAGGTGTCGTGGAACGCCCACATGCAGCACCGGCGCGCGGGCCGCGGCAACGTCTCGGAGCCGCCGAACGGAGCCCCGCCTGCCGTCGCGCAGGCTCAGCAGATCCCGACCATGGGTCGGGCGTTCTAGTGCAGGGAGGACCCTAGCCTATGGGCATCCAGGACGCGAAGCGGGAGGCGCAGACGGCCCCGCCCGCAGAGCCGGACGAGCCCGCCGTCGCGACCGCGGAAGCGCCCGCGGATGCCCCGCCGGTCCCCAACATGTACTGTCTCGATCGGCGCCACGCCTCGCGCCTGGTGACCGTCGAGCGGTTCTTCCGGTGGGACGGGGAGCGGTACCCGCAGGGCCACCCGGCGGCTGGCCAGCTCATCATGATCGACCAGGGCGCCGGCCAGCCGGCGATGCCCGTGACCTCGACGTGCCCCATCTGCTCGGTCTGCACGGCGAAGGACGCCAACAACATCGACCCCCTGACCGGGCGCCCGCGGGACGCGCGAGTGAGCTGCATCCCGCTGGAGTACAACGAGGCGGGCGAGCCGCAGATCCCTGCGACCGTGCTCAGCATCGCCGCCCGCGCAGGAGAGGCGTAGGCTATGGCCTTCACCCACGTCGGCCTGGCCGAGCTGGACTACACGCCGGGCGCGATCCGCACCGACATGTCGGACGGCCAGTACGCCTCGCTCATCATGCTCACCAACTTCCTGTCGTCGCTCGGGTTCGGCAACTTCGGCGGCGGTGGTACGGGCGTGGGCGCCAGCAATCAGCAGCTCATTCACTACTGGACCGAGACGCGCCTGAACCCGCGTACGGTGACGCTCCTCGACGCGGGCGGCATCAACAACGCGGTCACGGTGTTCACGGTCTCGCTCGCGGACGGTGGCCTGCTCGACGTCGGCTACATCCTCAAGGACCGCGCGCAGACCCTGCTCGTCGCCGAGCAGATTTTCGTGAACGGCTTCATCGTCGGCGGTGCCAACGTCACTGTCCAGATCACGCGCGGCTTCAACGGCACCACCGCTGCCAGCCACGCGCAGAACGCCATCCTGGAGATCGTCGGTGCGCCGGTGCCCGAGGGCTCGGACATCGGCCGCGACCAGAGCCGCAGCCCTGGGGTGAAGGGCAACCTGATCCAGAGCTGGCGGCGCGACGTCGTGATCGACGGCTCGATGGTCTCGCTCGCGCGGCACGGGATGATCCCGGGCCAGCCCAACATGCCCGCCTTCCAGCTCCACGAGCGCTGGTGGGAGATGACGATCGACATGGAGCGGTCGCTCATCAACGGCATCGGTACGCCGGCGGCGACGCAGACCGACTACCAGGAGATGTGGGGCGCGCTGGCGTGGCTCGGGTACAGCAACCCGGTCCCCAACAGCACCGCGCAGCTTTTCAACGCGAACGGCGCGTTCATCAGCGACATCCTCTGCTCGCAGGTCGGGATCAACATCTACCAGCAGGGCGGGGACATCCCCGACGTCATCGTGGCGCACCCGTACGTGATCGACAGGATCAGCCGCGTGTTCCGCGACCAGATCCGGATCACCGAGTCGGAGCTGGTCCGCGGCGTGAACGTGGACGCGGTGCGCCTGTCGATCGGCCGCAAGCCGCTGCAGCTCGTGATGAGCGGCTACATGCCCGACCCGACGCTGGTCGAGTCGATCGCGGCCTTCATCGACCTCGACCGCATCAACATCGTCCCGTTCCTGGACCGCTTCTGCTTCTTGATCTCCTCGCCGAGCATGAAGGACGCGGACATGGTGTCGGTCTTCAGCCAGTACACCATCGAGTTCAGGAACACTGGCACCGATACTGGCTTCACCAGCCAGGTCATGCGGAACTTCGGGATCTAGCCGATGGCCGCCAAGTTCAAGTGGGAGGAGGCCCAGGGGTCTCCTCCCGGGGTCAACGGCTCCTGGGACTTCAAGAACGACGTCGCCGATTTCGGCGACTTCGTGCTGGCGGGCGCGGGCTCGATCATCCAGGAAGTCCTGCTCCTCCCGCCCAGCACCAACCTCCAGGGGGCGGGCGAGTACGACCCGTATCCGACCCCCCTGGCGGCGGCCAGCGGTACGCGCACGATCGGCGCGTCCAGCTCGCCGATGGGCACCCTCACGCGGGCCTGGATCTTCGCTCGCACCAGCGCCGGCGGTCTGTACCAGCCGGCGGCAGGCTCCACCATCACGCTCGACGTCGTGTCGGCGTCGGAGACGGCGGGCGCCGGCAACCAGGTCAAGACCAACATCGTGCCGGCGTTCACGCTCGCGACCGGCAACACCGCGTTCTGGAACATCCTGACCTTCGCCTCGTTCGCGGGCACCGACCGGGCCGCGGCTCGGTCGGACGGCACGATCGTGGCGAGCTGGATGAACCTCTACGCGGGAGATGTCATCATCGCCACCCTCACGACCACGGGCGCTCTGACCAACCAGGGCAACTCGCTCGCGGTCACCCTGGAGTGGGTGTAGGCTTCGGCCATGGCAGCTCAGATCGGCGCGATGCAGTCCCCGCACCTGAATGCCAGGAAGGGGCAGGCGGTTCAGCTCGGCGGGATCTCTGTCGGCGGGACGCAGAAGGCAGCGCAGAACCTGGGTGGGCAGCACACCGAGAGCCGCGCGGCGCAGCGCTCGCGCAAGACGGGCCAGCTCCGCGACTCGGGCCGCGGGAAGCACCGTGCTTCCCGCCGGGCCGGGTACCTGGGATAATGCGGCCATGAGCGGCGTACCGGCGCAGAACACGACGCAGCAGGACTACCGCGACCACGTGGTGTACGACACCCCGGCCGCGAACGTCTTCGGCATCGGCATCCGCCCGGGCACGTCCCCCTCGATGGACTTCATGGAGAACCTGCTCGGGCAGCGCACGGGGGTCGGGATCGCGACTCCGTGGAGCACCCCGATTCGCACCGGCATCCGGGCCGCGGTGGACACCGACACCGGTGCCGCGGGCTCGGTCTACGCGGCCGGGCCGCCGGCCACCCTGACCGACGCTGGCAAGACGTGGGTCGCCAACCAGTGGGGGCCGTTCGTCACCGGGGGCTCGCGCACCCTGTTCTCCCTCAACGGCGCCGGTGCGATCACCAAGTTTAAGATCGCCTCGAACACGGTGACGGTCGTGTCCGCGGCTGCCGCGGTCGGCTGGTCGAACGGCACGCCGGCCAACGGCACCCTGTACTGGATCGCCCCGGACAACTACCTGCAGACGGGCTCCGGTCAGGCGGTCGCGCAGAGCGCGGTCCTGGGAGCTGACAACTGGTGGGCCGCCCTGCGCCAGGCCCCCGGCAACCCGGGAGGTGAATAGCGATGGCGAAGGGCGCCACGCAGCGTCCGCGGAGCCGTGGCCCGCAGCCGGGCTCGGTGTTCCTGGGCGAGGAGTCCCGGCGCGGGACGCTGGCCAACGGCAACCAGATGATGCCGCGGCCGACGTTCACGCAGCCGGACAACGGGACGCACACCAGCGCCCCGGGCTCGCTCGGGCCGCACTACGATCCGACCTCGAAGCCGATGCACGTCGGCAACCAGGAGACGGACCTGAAGGCGGGGCTGTACTAGGATGGCCCGCGGCCGGCGGATCTCCGCGCTGCCCAAGGTGAGGATCAAGAAGTTCCGCCTTTCCAAGGGCAAGCGCAGCTCGCGGAGGGGCGCGGCCTACTAGGATGGCCATGCCAATGCCCCCGTCCATGAACCCCGCGGCGATGCAGCAGATGCAGCCGGCGATGGGGAGTGGAGCCGGGCCTGGGATGGCCCCGGCGCTGCCTGCCCCGCCGGACCTGACGGCAGCGCCGGGCCGAGGGTCACGAACTCGCGGTAAGCACCGCAAAGGAGGTCGGAAGGTGGCACGACGCGGCCGCAAGCACCGCCGGCGCTAGCTTCGGCTCCGTGAGGAGCTGAGCGACGAACGAAGCCCCCGGGGAGGGGATCGCAGGGACGCCCCCTCGATGACACCCGGGGGCTTCGTGTACTCTGGGCTCGATCGAATTCCGGGGCTCGCCCGACGTGTGGCAGGGCTGGCGGCGCCAGTAGGAGTCGTCGGCCCGCTACACTGGCTCCCATGACGCTCGCGCTCGGGAACGGGCAGCCGGACAGCTTCTTCGTCCAGGAGGTCCGGCGCATCTTCCGGGACCAGGGCCGGTTCGTCCAGGAAGCCCCGGGTGCGGACGGCCAGCGCGGCGGGTACGGCTCGGCCGCCAGCTCGCCGATCAAGCTCCAGCAGGCGCCGGTGCTGCGCACGGTGATCGCGCTCACCGCTCCCGGCGCCGCCAACCAGCCACTGCCGGCCAACCAGCCGATGATCGGCGGCACCGCGGTTCCCACCTACGTCCCGCTGTTCGACCCCCTGCCGCCGACCTCGGGCATCCTGCCCACGCCGATCCTCACGGCCGGCGCCGCCGGCATCTACCCGGGGGGCACGTACCAGGTGGTCTTGACCTACGTCACGGCCGCCGGCGAGGTGGGGATGTCCTTCCCCTCGAATCAGCTCGTGCTCGGCGCCGGGCTCTCGCCGCGCGTCGGTGCGCTGAGCGGGTTGCCCAGCGCTGTCACCGCGGTCAACGTGTATCTCATCACGAGCCCGGGTGCCCCTGTCTTCTGCGGGTTCCTGGGGGCGATGGCGGTGACCGCCGGCGCCACCCCCGCGACCACGTTCAACGTCTCCGGCAACGGCGTGCTGCCGGTGCTCATCAGCACCGACACCGGCGAGCTGTGGTTCCCGCTGCCGCCCGTCTCGGGCTCCATCCAGATCCAGTACCAGACCGCGCGCTACAGCGATCAGCAGGTACTGGAGGCGTTGTACGAGGGCCTGGGCATGCTCTGGCCGGAGATTTGGTCGTACCAGCCCTTCGACCTGGTCAGCGTGCTGCCGAGCCCCGTGCAGTACGAGTACGTGCTGCCGGCGGTGCCGTACGCGGACCCGAAGACGCTCATCACCCAGGTCGAGACCCGGCCGCCGCAGGCGTGGATCAGGTTCCGGCGTATCTCGGGCTGGCGCTTCGCGCAGGACCCGGTCTCGCCCACGCTCATCTTCGAGCGCACGCCGCCGACCGGCGGTCAGGTGCGCATCACCGCGGTGCAGCCCTTCCAGAACCTGGCCGACGTGCCCGGCATGGGCGGCACCGGCATCCTGTTGCCGCCGGCCAACCTGCCTGTGTACTACGCGGTGGGTCGGCTCCTGGCGGACGCCGAGGTGATGCGCTCGCGCAGCGACGACCTGCCCGCGCTGACCGGCGAGAACGCGGGCTCGGAGAAGGGCGGCAACCTCCAGACGGCCACGTTCTGGTTCTCGACCATGTTCGCCGAGGAGCTGAAGAAGCTGAGCATCGGCAAGCCGGCCCGGCGCATGGTCGCGCATCGCATCGTGGAGCGGCTGGGGCTCAGCTCGATCTGGCAGGAGGCAGCCTGATGTACTCACGGTTCTTCCCACCCGCCGTCTCGGTCTCGATCGTCGCCCTGCTGGTGATCGCGCTCATCGTGGTCACCGGGCACTGCGGTGGCAACGTCAGCGCCGGCTTCAGCCTGGGCGTCCGGTGAAGCACCGCTCTCCGACCGGCCGCGTGACCCACGTCGCGGTGCCGCCCGAGCCCGCGCAGGGCGTCCAGCCGAGCGCGGACTACACCCGGGCCAGCCAGCAGCTCATCGCGCGCCAGGACCAGCGCGGGCGCATCCGCGAGTCGGTCAAGGTCGAGGGCATGGGGCCGAGCCGGCTCCAGCAGCGGACCCGCGTCACGGCCGAGGACATCGCCGTGCAGGAGCGGGCGGCCACGCTGCGCCAGCAGGATGACCAGGCCCGGGGCCTGGTGGACTCGCTGACGTTCGAGGCCCGCGCTCGCGCCGCCGGCGTCATGGGCCGCGTCACCCCGGCGATGCGATTCCGGCTCGACCAGGCGGCGGCCGAGCGCTCCTATGCCTACCCGCGGACCTCGCGCTGACGGCCGCGAGGCGGCTGTATCGGCCAGTACACGGCGTGGAAGGCCCCACGGCCGGATGCCGCAGACCCCGGCCGCCCAGGAGCCCGATCCGCCGGCTCTCCGCAGGCCCGAGGAGTTCTTCGACGCGCTCCACACCCTGGTCGGCCAGGACGACCTCCGGCTGAAGCTGGCGAGCACCTTCTACCAGTACCTCGCCTTTCTCCACGAGCCCGAGGCCGGGCGCCCCAACCTGCTCGTGTACGGCCGCTCGGGTTCGGGCAAGACGTACGCCATCCAGCAGTGCATCGCGGCGGCGGGGCTGCCGGTGACCATGCCCAGCGCAGCCAGCCTGGCGCCGCCGGGCTTCCGGGGCCGCGTCTTCGTGGACGTGCTGATCGACCACTGGCGGCGCTGGAAGACCGACTACGGCGTGATCTTCTTGGATGAGATCGACAAGTGGTGCGCCGGCGCCGCGAAGCAGAACTCGCGCAAGCCCGCCGACTCCAGCAAGGTCTCCTCCGAGCTGGAGATGGGCGGCATCGCGCTCCAGCAGGAGCTGCTGCGCACGATCGAGGGCGAGCTGGTCACGTTCACCGACGACGCCAAGGACGTTGAAGACCTGGAGGACGTGGTCTTCGACACCGGCCACGTGTTCTGGATCTTCGGCGGCGCCTTCGTTCATCTGGACCGCTACGTGCGCCACCGGCTGCGCAACACGCACCTGTCCGAGGAGGAGGCGTGGGAGCACGCCGTACCCGAGGACTTCAAGGGCTACGGGATGACGCACGAGCTGGCCGACCGGATCTCGACCTGGGCCTGGACGAAGCCCCTGAAGGAGGTCCAGATGGCGCAGATCCTGCGCGAGCAGGACGTGCCCCGGTGGGTGAGGCGGTTCGCCATGCTGGACATCGAGCTGCGGCTGGAGGCCGGCGCCATCGGCGCCTGTTCACAGCACGCTTGGCAGATGCAGGAGGGGCCGCGCGTGGCCCGCGCTATGCTCAACCGCGGCATGGACGACATCCTTGCGCACGCCTCGCGCCGCGCCGCCACCGATCCGTCGTGGGACAGGGTCGTGACTGTTCACGCCGGCAACGTGCGCTCGGGGTACATCGACTGATGGGAGCAAACCCCCAGCCCCAGGAGGTCGGTCCGATCTACGACCTGCTGCTGCAGACGCGGGACGGCCAGGCGCTCACGGTCCTGAACGCCGACCGGCAGCCGCTGCAGATTGCCGGCGTCGCGTACATGACCACGATCGACCGCCAGCAGCAGCAGCACGAGGAGACCGAGCTGCAGCACAAGGACCAGGTGACCCAGCTCGCGAGCCCCAGCCTGACCGACCGCGAGCTGGATCAGTGGCCGCAGATCAGTCAGGGCGACTGGTCGGGCGGCGGCCTGCAGCGGGTCCTGACCGGCTCCACGCCGCTGACCTCGTTTCAGGCGGCCAGCGACCCGACTCGGTATTGGGACGGCCTCGGCCTGCTGTACCCGCTCACCGACTACGTGCCCCAGCAGCCGCTGGTGCCGCCGCCGGTGGTCGAGTCCAAGCCCAACCCCACGGACTCGGTCAGCTTCGCGCTCGGCATGACGGAGGAGCGCTTCGGCGAGGGCTTCATGTTTGCGTACCAGGACATCACGCAGAGCAAGTTCTTCCTGGTCACGTACAGCAACAACAATCGCAGCTCGACTGACATCAGCGCGATGGGGGCGCCGAACGATATGGTCACGGGCGGCGGAACGACCTGGCTGGCCTCACAGTCGGCGCTCTGGCACTTCGACTTCGGCACGCTCACCAACCTCGACACGTTCCCGGCCGGGTTCACCTTCACTCGCACCGGCAACTTGGCGGTGACAGTGGTGGGCAACCGGACCTACGTCGCGGTCGCCGGCGACGACACCAACAGCACCGCCACCGTGCGCCTGTACGACGTCACCAACTTCACTGCCGACACGTTCAGCAATACCGCTGTCACACCGCTGCAGCTCGACAACCACGGCGACATCCGCCAGGTTCTGTTCAGCGGCTCGAACCTCATCGTCGTGGCGAAGTACGGACCGGAGCACTACCTGCTCCAATATTCCATCGTGGGCGCCACGTGGACGACGCTGGCCAAGCTCACGGGCTACTTCGCGGTCCGCGTGGTGGATATCAGCGGCACCCTGTTCATCACGTGCTCGTCGGAGGACGGGGGCGGTCAGCTCTCGATCTCGCTGTTCCTGTTGCAGGGCGGCACGCTGCAGGACATCGGACCGCTGACCCCGCCCACCGGGTTGTACCCGGGCGAGCTGCTGAGCCTGCCTGCCTCGGCGCCGCCCTACGCCATCTTCGGCTTCTATGCACAGGACGCGGTCAACGACTTCGGCGGCAACGTGTTCCGGGTGTTGTACGCGTACGACGTCGAGAAGGGCAAGCTGTTCCACTTCGCTACGCTGCCCACCGTGGAGCCGAACCCGATCGGCAGCGACCCGACTGGAAGCGTGGTCAGGCTGGCGGTGTACCACGGTGCGCAGCGGACGTTCCAGGGCCAGCTCTCTGTCGTGGACCTCGGCGTCGTCCTCCCGCTGAGCATCAACACCATCCCGATCGGGGGCGACTTCACCAGTCTGCCCATGGCGCAGGAGCTGATGTTCGGCGTCACGCAGATTGGCAAGTTCGGTCCCAAGGCCCGTGGCCCGCTGCAGATCATCAGCTCGATCATCGACTTCACGTCGGACCAGGCCAAGCTGTACAGGCAGGGCGTGGTGAAGCTGCTCACGGCGATGTACAACCATCCGTCGTGCGCAGTCCAGCTCGATGTGTGGCTCGACCAGGACCCCGATACGCTGGCAGCCACGCCGGACTTCAGCGCCTTCCTGGACGGCACTGGCAAGCAGGTCATCAACGGCGTCACCATGCAGGTCACGCCCGGCGGGAAGCGGCTGGCGCTGCCCATTGACACGCTGGCGACCAAGGCCGTGTACCGGCTCACCACCTACGGCGCCGTCGTGATCCAGGGCGGGTCGATTCTGGACGCTCCGAAGCCGAAGTCGGTGGCCATCCAGATCGCCACCGGCTGGGTGCAGACGCTGCTGCTCGACCTCGCGCCGCAGTCGCAGAGCAACGGCAAGAACGTGCAGGACATCTGGACCTACCAGGGCATCGACAGCACCGCGGCGTACAACTTCCTGCGCATGCTGTGGCGCAAGCGCGGAGGCGAGTGCCTGGCCACGTTCCCCAACGGCGACAGTGGCCCCTGGCTGATCCAGGACGAGCACTTCGACACGCCGAAGCCGTTCGGCACGCCCTTCCGCGCAGACCAGCGGGCCACGCTCAAGTACGTGGCGGCGGTCAAGCTGCGCGAGGACATCCTGTGAGCATCGATCCGCAGCGACTGCCCCCGCCCCCGCTCCCGCGCTCGACTCAGCCGCCGCAGGTCTTCCCATCGCCGCTGCCTGGAGTCCTGGCGCTGCCGCCGGCGGCCACCGGCCGGGTCTTCCTGCTCGGGATCTTCACCCACACCGGAGTGTGGCCGAGCGCTGACCAGAGCTTCACGCACCCCGGCGGGGTGCTGGTGGTCGGCTGGAACACGTCCGCCTTCGTCTCGGTTGCCAACAGCGCGATCACCGGCCAGCTTGTGCTCGATGGGGTGGTCGTGGACAGCAACACGTACTTCGTCAACTTGGCCAACGTCCACACCCCCTTCCCGCAGAAGTGGGCGGTGTTCGCCGCGTCCCAGCTCAACATCCCGGGCGCGCAGTCTCCCGTCGCCACGGGCGTCCACAAGCACCACCTGGCCCTGACCGGGACCAACGGGACCTCGAACGGGAGCGACCTGGGGTTCACCATCGTGCTCGCGCTTCAGCCATAATTCGCCCATGGCCAGCCAGGTCAATCCGCTCGTCGCCGGCAACACCACCGACGACTCGCGCTTCAACTACCGCTTCGGGCTCCTCGCCGGCGGGCCGGGCGGCCTGGCCACCTACCCGAGCATCGGTGGGCCGCCGGCGAACTCGGTGGGTAACGACGGCGACTTCGCGCAGCGGCGCGACGGCGGCGCCGGGACCACGCTCTACCAGCACCGGGCCGGGGCCTGGGTCGCGACCGGAGCGTAGCGGTGCCGCCCCCGAGCCAGCAGCGCGGCCAGCTCATGGCCACCCCCGGTTACACGGTCGATCTCGACCCCTGGTACGGCACCCCGCAGAATGAGATCCCGCTGCCTGCGCCGGTCAGCTTCGCGGCGCAGTTCCTGGACTTCGGGCTCGCGGTCATGCCGCTCCGGATCAAGACTATCGCGGTCGTGGTGGACACCGCGCTCACGTCGGCCGTCGCCGGGCAGGCCACCGCGCAGTTGTTCGTCGCCCGCTCGATCTTCTCGACCGCCGGCGCGGACCCCCAGCCCAACGTCGCCGGCACGGGCGCGAGCGGGGCTTTCGCCGGGGGCTCGGGCGGCGTCAGTCAGTTCCCGACCACCGGTCTCAACGCCTGCCAGGCTCGCGGCGCCGCGGCCAACCTCGGCCCCAACACGGCCAACCTGGGGCCGGGCGTCTTCTTCTTCGCCCCCTCCGACATCCCCGACCTGCAGTGGGAGTGGTGCGTGGTGGGCTTGGAGATCAAGGCGGCGGTCGCCTTCACCGGCGGCTCAGCCCGCGTCTTCGTAGAGCTGGCGAACACCTGATGGCACGCTACCGCCTCGGTTTCAGCGGAACCGCCGGCGGCCCGGCCAACAACGCGGCCTACTTCGACTTGTGGACGGCGACGCGGGTCATCCGCGTGCGCGAGCTGGCGTTCTTCAACATCTCGAACGCGACCGCGCTGGTCGGCTCGACGCTGATCCGGACCACGGCCCGGGGTACGCAGAACGCGACCGTGACCCCCACCGCCGTGGCCAACGGGTACAACACCACTGACGTCAACCCGACCCTGGTCGTGGACAACGGCTGGACGGTTCAGCCCACGTTCGCTGCCCTGAACATGGGCGCGATCGACATCGCCGCGGCGGTGCAGTCGGGTATCGTCTGGATCTGGAACGACGAGCGCGACGGGGTGCTGATGATCCAGCCGGCCAACGGCCTGGCTGTGCAGAACACCTCCGGCGGCGCTCTGGCCACGACTCCTCGCTGCTGGATCGATTGGGAGGAGTAGGGCGTGCCGGTGCGCCTTCCCTCTGTACCGCTTCGCCATGACCGGCACTGGCCGCGCCCTGTCGCCTCCAAGGACCATACGGTGAAGGCCCCTCCTCCCGGTCCTCAGCCGGCGCCCCCGCCCATCATCACGATCGCCTGATGCCGTACACGGGGACCCCGCCCGGTGGAGCGGACCATGGCCCCTCGATCAAGAACCCGGCGACGTACGAAGCGCTGATGCGCGAGGAGCACTCGCAGTCGAGCGCCGCTGCCATCAGCAACAGCGCCGTTCGTAAGGGATACAAGAGGGGCCGACACCGCAGTGCCGGGCGCCGCCATGGCCGTGCTCGCGGCCACCGGTGAGCGTCGTCGCAATGTCACCTGATACTGCGCGGGAGTGGGACCGCCGGTTGGACCGTAGTATCGATGACGCAGCTAAGGAAGCCCGGTCGAACGGGAACCCGATGCTCGCGGAGATGCTGACTGAGTTTCGCTTCGCCATGACGGCCTGGCGGGACATCTCCATGTCGCGGCTGCGCGACCTGGGCATCGTGTCGTTCACTGAGCAGGAGCACGACCGCCTGCTCCAGCTCATCGCCGACAAGGCGGTGGACAAGGTGGTCGAGGAGGCGAAGCACAAGGTCGATGAGCGGCGCGACCAGTGGTGGCAGCAGCGCTCGCTCCGCGTCGGCGTGGTGGTGGCCATCCTGGGCCTGATCCTGTCCAGCGTGACGACCTCGGTCGCAGTGGTAGCCTTCATCTGGCACCACTAAGTTCGTCAGTAAAGGAGGAGTGTGCATGAGCCAGGTGCTCGACTATTCGTGGGGTCGGCCGGGGGCGGCCAACATCAAGCAGGCGGGGTACGTCGGCGTGATGCGCTACCTGAGCCACGACACCACGGGCAAGAACCTGACCGCCGCCGAGCGCGACGAGCTGCACGGCGTCGGGCTCGACATCGGCCTGGTCTTCGAGGACGCGGCCGACCGCGCGCTCTCGGGCGAGGCCGGCGGCCAGGCGGACGCCAGCTTCGCGCTGGCCATGGCCCGCGAGCTGGGCTTTCCCGACCAGCTCCCGATCTACTTCGCGGTGGACTTCGACACCACGCCCGAGCAGCAGGCGGCGATCGACGCCTACCTGCGCGGGTGCGCGGCCGTCCTGGGGGCTCCGCGCGTCGGCGTCTACGGCTCGTTCTACGTCGTGGAGCGCTGCTTCGCGAGCGGCACCGCGGCCTACGGCTGGCAGACCCTGGCCTGGTCGGGCGGCCAGCAGAGCAGCCACAACGCGCTGTACCAGAACGGCTCGAAGTTCGGCACCGACGCCGACGTGAACGACGTGCGGGCGCCCTGGGGCGGTTGGAGCACCGGCGCCCCGGCTCCGCAGCCCGGCCCCGAGGCGACCGACCCCACCCAGCACTGGTGGGGGCCGTACGTGGACCTCGACGGGCAGACCGCCGACCAGGTGGTGGAGCTGAACGGCTACTGCCACGCTCCCGTCTTCGAGGCCGGCGGGACCTGGTACCGCGGCAACACCCCCGTCCAGCCCGCCGTCCAGGGCGAGTACGCGCAGTGGGTCTTGGCCAACCGCGTCAACGGGGCGTGGTACGTCATGGACGAGACCGGTGGCCCCCAGGGCTCGGGCAGCCAGGGCCGGCTCGCGCCGGCGGACGCCTGGTGGGTGGAGGACGCCGTGACCGACAGCTCGGGCTGCGGCGGGACCAACCCGCCGGCGGTCGCGCTCGCGGGCCACGGCCGCTGGTACTCGCTGACGGCGCCGCCCCCGCCGCAGCCGACCCCTCCTCCCGTCCCGCCGCCGGTCCCCACGCCCCCGCCCACGCCTCCTCCGACCCCGCCGCCGGGGCCGGACCTGACGGCCGCCAGGGCTGCCCTGGACGCCGCGGAGAAGGCCATCACCGACGCGCGCACCGCGCTGGGGCTGTGATGGGCGGCGAACAGCGCGATACTGGCTCCAGCAACCCCTGGTGGTGGGTGCCGAACGCAGCCATCGCCGCTGCTGGCGTCGTGCTCTGCGGGCTGGGGGTGGTCTTCCCCTCGGCCTACTCAGGCGAGCTGGTCACGGCTGGCATCGCGGCCGTGGTCGCCGGCGGGGCTCACGCTGCCGGGAAGCAGTCCCCGACCCCCTGACCACTCCTCCTTTCAGTCGGAAGCCCCGGGCGCCTCGCCCGGGGCTTCTTCCTTCCTACCCCCTGCGCAGGCTACGCCCGCGGGCGAGCCGGACGTACGTGACGTCGTCGCCCTGGCGCATCGGGGAAAGTACCTGTTCTGGTACCTGGTTCGAGGGCTCGGACCGAGACCACGGTACCCTCCAGCCGCTCGACTGCTGCCTGAACCGTTGGGTGATCCTCGGGTCCACGGGCCGCCCGGCCAGGTGGTCGAAGAAGGCCCGGCTGGTCAGCAGCTCCAGCTCCCTCGCTGCCGCGTCGCCGCGGGCGAGGTCGTGACAGCGCCCGAGCAGTTCGAGAACGCGTGCGGAGTCGCTGTCGGGCGCGGGCGGCGTGGTCGATACAGGTGCCGCAGACGACGTAGTGGGCGTCGAGTTCGGCGAGGTTGAGGCGCCTTTCCTCCTCGATCTCTTGCTTCCGATTGTACGACTTCGAGTTGTCACGGTAGTCCAGCAGCGACTCGTTCTGCATCATGAGCCGGCGGCCGACCGGACACATGGTCGGCCACGCGATCTCGGGGATGATGGGCCGCTTGTTCACGGGCACCGGTCAAGATCCTCCACATGGCCCGCGTCTCGCCGGGGGTGTTCTCCAGCTTCCGTGCATCGTACCCGGTGGGGTCCACCAGCGCATACACCAGCCGCAGCTTCACGACTCGGCGCCGGCGCCTGTCGTCGTCCTCGCGCAGGTCCCACGTCAGCTCGTTCTTCTGCCCGTACCGGCTCACTCGGGGTCAGGGTCCCAGGTGATGCGGATTGGACGCGCCCTGTCGTCGGCCGCGACGTAACAGTGGTGTCCTCTGTGCGGGGGGTTCTGACAGAACACGAAGATGTCTTTCTCGCCCTGGTGCTGGAGAGGGAGGTAGACCGATGCACCACACTGCGGCCTCGCGAAATCCGGGTGCTGGGTGAGAAACAAGTCGGTCTTCATCGAACGTTGAACCCCGGATCACCCGGCTTCAGGATGGTCTTGGCCGGCGTCACGATCTGCTGCTCGACACGCGCCCTGAGCGGCGTGGCCTCCTTGCCCTCGCGCTCCTGGCGCTCGCGGTGGTACTGGCCCAGCATGGCCATGAAGACGTGCCCGCACGCCTCGCAGAACGGCATCGGGTTGGCCTGGTCGTTGTGGATGCGGACCATGGGCTTGATCTCGCGGGGCCGGAAGTCCGGCCGCTCGTCCAGCTTGTCCTCGGGCCATGCCTCGTACAGCCAGTCGATGACCGTGAGGCAGAAGATGCACTCGTTCGGGTTGGTATCTGGGACGGTGTTGGCGTCTCCTTCTGACATCGCTGCCCCGGCGGGGATCTTGCTGACGTCTTCCATCTACATCTCCTCCAATCGAATCCACAGGTGCGGCGGTCGGTCCTCTCCAGTACGCAGGTCGTAGGCGTACATCACCATGTACGGCTCGCGGTGCATCACGATCTGCTTGTCGTTCCAGAACGCGTAGCCCTGGAGCGCGTCCCATACCGCCTTCTCGATGTTGTCCAGGTCGCCGTCGCGACCCTGGGGCCAGCCGGCCCGGCCCTCGCGGCGGCGCAGCATGCTGATCGAGGCCGGGCACGGCACGTGTGCGATCAGCGACGCCGCCAGCGTCACGCCCTTCGGGAACATCACCTCCTCGCCGTACTCCGCGATGTACGCCTCGCGGATGAACACGCGGTACACGACGTCCCGCGGGTGCGGGTACGTTCGGTGGATCTTGCCCTTCACCGTGTGGCGAGCCCGGCGCTGGGGCTCGGGCTTCGCCCACACGGTCAGCTCCATCGCTCGCCTCACTCCCAGCGCACCAGCCCCACGAAGAGATCCGTCTTCTTGCACAGTGGGCACATGAACTCGATCACGCGCGATACCCAGCCGCAATTGCAGCGCAGGCAGTAGAACACGTGCAGGGTCATCCCTTCACCCGACCGCAGAGCGGGCACGCGGTGCCCTTGGCCACGCCGGGGCACGTGCAGCCGGGCATGAAGTTGCGGGGCTCGGGGTCGCGGGGCAGCGGCCTAGTCGGCGCCTCCTGCGCGTCGCGGCAGTCCGGGCACGGCCGCGCGTAGGCGGGCAGGCTGGCGCACGTGCAGTAGCTCACCGCCCCTCCCGCTCGATCACGATGCCGCGCAGCATCCGGATGTAGGCCGTCGAGCCGATCGCCAGCTCGACACGAGTCCCGATCGCGCCCATGAGCTGGATCAGGGCCTGCAGGCGGTGCTGACCAGGCGTGTGCCCGTACTCGAACCGGATGGTCCCGCCCCCCTCGTGATCGACGTCCAGCATGGCCTTGACGTGCAGGTCGCGCAGCAGCTCCTGGCGCAGGCCCGAGCTGAGCGGGAACTGCTCGGCCTCACCCTCGCCGGAGACGAGCACGGCCCCGGGCAGCGGCCAGCGTCCCAGCGCCGTTCGCAGCACTCCCAGCCACTCGCCGATGACCTCGCCCTTCCAGCCGTCCAGGTAGGGCTCGCGCGACGCCGCGTCCATCGCGGTCAGTACCTGTTCTACGTCCATAGCCATCTACCCCACAGAATCAGCGCGGCCCAGGCGAGTATGGCGAGCACGGCGGCGACCGTTCGCCACAGCTCCCCGCTCCGCTCCTCGGTCTCGCGCCAGAACCGGCAGATCCGGTACCAGGTCCGTCTTCTTCGGCTCCACTCCATCGCTCGCCTCCAGCGGGCAGGTATGGGGCCGCCAGAGCGGCTGTCCCACCCGCAGCTTCTCGTTCGAGCGCACCATCGCGAGCTGCCAGGTACCGCGGTCGAAGTCGATGTAGGAGATCGCGAGCTTGTACGGGAGCTGGTTGCGCCACTGCTGGAGCGCCCGGTCGGTGCCGAACTCACGGTCGGGGATCTCGTCCAGCGGCGACCACGGCACCGCCTCGAACAGCGCCAGGTTACGATACGACGCCTCGCCGTACACGAGCAGGCAGGTCGCGTGGCAGCGCGGGCAGCGGGCCAGGTAGTCCTGGAGCGGCACTACACCGGCTCCAGCCAGCAGTGGATCTGCTGCACGTACTGGCCGTGCCACTCCATGTGGCGCCGGGAGACGAACCACGGCCCTTCCAGCCCCTCGTAGTTCGCCCCCGAGAAGTGAAGGGTCTCGCTGATCGCCGGCGGCCACGACCCTGCGGGCAGCTCGCGCTCGGAGTCATGCTCGTCCGGGAAGTGGACGTACACGTGGATGATGACCACCTACGGCTCCCCGTGGCGGCGCATGATGTCGGTCAGTCGAGCTTCCACGACCGGGTCATCGAACAGCTCCTCCATCACGTCGTGCACGGCCTCGGGGCTGTTCTTGGACGAGCTGCACAGCGTCACCGGCTTGCCGTTGCCACTGGGCCTCCAGCGCAACGACCACCACTGGTCGGTCTCACCCTTCGCGTTGCGGCCCTTGTACCGCGAGAACAGCAGCCGGCTACCCAGGGGCTGCGTCGTGGTCTGCGTATCCATTCTCGATCTCCATATACAAAGCATTTGCCAGCTCGCGTCCCAGTACGTAGGTGTAGAACGGGAGCTGGACGTACAGGTCCCCGGGCGCGAACGGCAGCTCGCGGCCCTGGGAGTCGCGGGGGCGGTCGCCCGCCTCCAGCTCGCGCATGGTGATCGGGGTCACCAGGCGCGGAACGTAGCGGCGCCAGGGCTTCACGGCCGCCAGCCCACCGCCAGGGCGAACAGCAGGTAGCCGGCGCACGCGCCGACTGTCGAGCAGCCCGCCAGCTCCAGCATCAGCCTCACCCTCGCACCACGTGGATGCAGTAGTGGCAGCGCTCGCCGATGAGCTGATCGGGGGCGCCGCAGGTCTCGCACGTGGCTGTGGTCCGGTCCAGCCAGGCGCGGTCGCGCGCCTTCTCCTCGGCCGTGCGGAAGTCCGGCATGGGGGTCACGACCACCAGCCAGCCGTCCGCCGGGTGGTCCTCGATCGCGGTGCCGTTGAAGCCGCGGGTGACGTCCATCGGGAAGGGAGGCATGTGGGCAGTGAAGTTGACGTGCGTCACCTGGATCAGCTCGCGGGCCGGGCCGCGCTGGAGCACGTAGCCGAGGTCGATGGAGAGAGCGTGGGGCAGCCCGACCAGGATCTGCGTCGCGTCGCGGGGCAGCGGCCCCAGCGGGATCTTGTAGAACAGGTCGAGTTCGCTCAGCCCCCGATGCATGAACATCACCCCGCCCTCCGGCGCCGCCGCAGGCTCACCACGTTCGACTGCTCGGGCGGCTCCTCGGTCAGCCGCGTGGTGCCGTGCCGCTCGTACTGCTCCCATTGCTGGTGCTCGTCGCAGCCGATCGTCTCGAAGTTGCCCAGCCGGCTGTAGTTGCAGTACGAGCACGGGTACGAGTCCCACGCCGACTGCTTGTACGGGGTCGGGATCTCACCGCTGATGCGGGCCGTGTCCGAGTCCTGTACGAGCTGGCGGGCGATCTCCTCGGGGATGGTCCGCATCGACTCCGACCACGGCAGCTCGATCACGTCGTGGTACGGGTCGCTGCCGTGCTTGGCCCCGGTGAAGTTGCCCTCCATGGTTCCCACGAGCAGGTAGCTCCGGCCGATCGGCCAGCCCATCTTGCGACCGATGTACATCTCGGTGACCATCTGCGCGCGGTAGTTCTGCAGGGCCTCGCTCGGCCCCATCCGCTTGATCCGCTCGCACTTCGAGATCCGCGGGCACTTCACCTGTACCAGCGCGATCTCGTTGTCGTGGTCGGGGTCGAGGACCATCACGTCCGGGTGGCCGGCGAAGACCATACCGTTCTCCAGCTCGTCGGCCCGACTGCCGTCCGGGTTGTACGAGCCGCGGGCCTTGACCTTGACCCGGCGCACCCACATCGAGAGCAGCGGGTCGTCGCCCTGGTAGCGCCAGCGGAACAGCAGGCTGGGCGCGCAGCCGATCAGCGCCGACCCCAGCTCGTGCTTCAGGGCGGCGACCGCGATGCCCTCGAAGTTGAAGCCCCGAAGCATGTTGATCTTGCTGTTCGGGTCCGGGAAGCCCTGGCGCACGCCCATGTGCTTGAACCCCGGCTGGGGGTCATGACCCAGGAACTTCTTCAAGCGGGCCAGCCGGCAGTCGAGCCCGACCAGCGACGGGCTCACCACGCCGGTCTCCCACTCGCCCTCGACGCTGTTGTGCTCGATCTGGAGCTTCAGCAGCTCGGGCACGTCGAGCGCCCGCAGGCCGTCGAGCAGGGCCTGCTTCAGGAAGTGTCTCCGCGCCCGCTGAGTCACGCCTTGACCAGGCCGTCCTGGTACGAGCACACCACGTCGTCCTCGCCGCTCCCGGGGTCCTTGATGCGGTACGCCGGATGGCTGCCCAGCCCTTCGTCGCAGGGCACGATTTCCAACACCTCGGCGGCCAGCTCGTCCGGCATGCCTTCGGTCTTGATCCTATCGCCGACCTTGATCTCGTCCATTTCGCTCCTCGTACTGACGGAAGGGGGCCGGACACGTCGCCCGGCCCCGGAGGTTCCCGTGGTGGCGTGGTCTACTTCTTCGGTTCCGGCTTGGGGGCCGGCTGGGGCGGTGGGGTCGGCGGCCCGGGGCACGGATGCTGCGTCGCCTCGGGGTAGAACTGACCGCACACGCTGCAGGTCGGCACTACGGCGCCGCCTGGTTGTGCAGGCACGGCGCCGCCTGGTCGTGCAGGCTGGGCTCCCGGGCGATCGACGCGTGCGCGTGCATCGACGCCTCCTCCAGCGCGGTGTGCGCCAGGGCCTTGCTGCGGCCCTCGGGCAGCGCGTTGTTCAGGAACCGCGCGAACCACAGGAACTCGCTGCGGAGCGTGTCGTGCCGCTGCACCGCCTCGCCGCTGGGGCTGTGGTACGCGTACCGCTTCCCCAGCTCCTCGTCGGCGGTGTGCTTCGCCGGCACGTCGGCGGCCACGGTCTCCATCGGCTCGTTGCCGCCGGTCGGCGCGGTGCTCGGCGTCTCGTCGTTGGTGGCCATACCTACCCCTTCCTGATGTTGTGCGCCTGGAGCGGCATCGGGTGGCCGCTGGTCGGGCACTCGTGGACGATGCCATACGAGCCCGCACCGTTCGGGTACGCCCGGCCGGTCACGACCACCCCGCACCCCGGGCACGGGTCGATCGAGTCGCCGACGTCGTTGGGCTCGTACACGTGCTCGCTGGCGGGCTGCGGCCCGCGCTCGCGCTGGTCGGGCGGCATCCACGCCTGCTTGTCCTCGGGGCGCACCGGCGCCGCCTCGGGCCGCATCCGCTGATCCGCCTCGTGCGCGTTCTCCGGGACGGCCGCCTCGCGCACCTTGCGCTGGCGGACGTGCTCGGCCCCGCTCGGGGTCACGCGACCCTCGCGCACCGCGGGGTTGGGGCTGGTCGCCGACGCCGCGTCGGTGACCTGGCTCGCGGCCTCGCCCTCGTACGGGCTGCCGTCCGCGTTCCGGCCGGTGGCGTCCATCCAGCAGCGCAGGGCGATGCTGTACGCGTCGCGGTAGCGCGGCTTGATCTTGCCCCGGCCGGGCGGGTAGTCATCGATGCCGTGGTCCGAGAGCCACACCTTGATGGCCGGGAACGCCTTGCCCTCGGGCAGGTCGTACTCCTCGGCCAGCTCGCTCTCGGTGTACGGGTCCCCGCCCACGACGTCGGAGACCAGCTTCAGGTCGGCGGCGCTGACGACGTCGCCTGCCAGCGCGGGAACGGCCTGCTGGCCGTCGCTCTCAGCCCCGCTGGCGCCCGCGAAACCCCCCGAACTCCCGGTCGATCCGCTCGACCGACCACCCGAACGTGCGGAGCCAGTCGTCGTCGCGGCTTCGGAGCCACCGTTCGACCGGGTCCTGCCCCTGCCCCGCGCCGGGGGGTCGGGCTCATTCTCCGGCTCGGGCTCGGCCTGCGCCTGCTGGCGCTGCCGGCCGCCCTGCTGCTGGCGACCGCCGCGGGCCGGGGCCTGACGACCGCTCGGCCGCCGGGGCTCGTCCTCCTCGTCGGGCGCCGCCTCGGTGCCCTCGCTCAGGATCGGGCAGTTCTTCTCCTCGTCCCACTCGCACAGGTCGGTGTACTTGCCGCCCTTGCCGCCGGGGACCCGGATCTTGACCAGCACCGCGGCGCCGATCTCGTCCGTGGCCTCGTCGCTCAGCTCGTCCAGCGTGTCGGCGAGCTGGTTCATCAGCGGGTCGCGGCTCTGGTGGTACGCGAGCCCGATCCGGCCCGCCTCCAGCATCACCGGTCGACCGCGCTCGTCCTGCGCAGCCCCGGGCAGCAGGTCGCCCTCGTACCAGGGGATGATGTCGAGAATCCAGCGCGGGCGCGGGGTGCCGTTGTACTGGTTCTCGTCGTCGGCCTCGATATTGGTGATACCGAACACCACCTCGCGGGCGACCATGGCATCGATGTCGAGCCACGACCCCCCGCCGCCGAACTTCGGCTTGTCGGCGCCCGTCTCCTGACGGGCCTTGGTCAGAAACCCTGGCATGCGCATCGCTCCTCGTAGAACGGTTGGGGGCGACGGTCCAACGCCGTCGCCCCAAGATACTAGCACAGCAGACGCTCGTCTGCTAGCCCTCCAGCAGCTTGTACCAGGCTGGAGGCTCCTGGCTCGCCGGCCTCGGCTCCGGCTCCTCGTTCTGGATGCCGCGGATCGCGGTCAGGTCCAGTCGGTTGAACACCGGCGACCCGTGCTCCGAGCACCAGATCTCCGGGCCGCTGCTCATGCGCAGCTCGAAGTGGGTGTCCGTGCGCTCGCACCCGGGGCGCCAGCAGACCCCCATGCTGACGTTGCGGAAGACGACGCGGTCCGGATACATCGAGCCCGGCGGGACCACGATGCCGTCCGCCCGCTCCTCCCAGCCGTCGCCGTACAGCGCACGTCGCAGGTGGTACATCAGGGCTTCCTCAGTCCGTACTTGCGAGCGACGCCGCGAGCACGGAGCTGGCGCTCACGCCTGCGCTCCGCGCCACGCCGATACCCGCTCGCGAAGCCGTAGACGGCTAGAGCCGCCAGCACGATGAAGAACAGAACCCAACCGATCATCGCACCTCCTCCAGGAACCTCCCGCCGGCCTCCCGGCCGACGTCGCGCCCAGCAGTATAGAACCTCTCGATGTCGTCGCCGCGGTGGAGTCGGTGCCGCCAGATCGTGGCGTCCACCGACCCCCGGATCAGCAGGTAGGCGTGGCGTAGGGTCTTGGCCTTCTGCTTCGGACCACGCCCCCGGGCTTCAGCCTGATAATGGAGCGCGGCGTCGCGCCGGGGCTCCCCGTACAGGAACCAGCGGGCGGCCGAGAGGTCGATACCCAGGCCCGCCGACTGAAGGTTGCCGACCAGCAGCGGGAGCTTCCCGGCCGCGAAGTCGTGGCGGATGCGGTCGCGGTCGCGCACGCTGGTGTCCCCGGTGATGACCGGGCAGTCCAGGACCCGCGCCAGCCCCTCGGTGTACGCGCGGTGCCAACCGAAGATGACCACGGGCTCGTGGTGCTCGACCAGCGGCCGGTCGGGACGCTCGACGTAGGCCAGCTCACCGGCGCGGAGCTGAGCGAGGTACGCCTGCGTGAGCCTGATCTTGGCCGGCACCAGGGCCTGCTGCTCGGCGTCCAGGACGCTGTCGGGCAGGTCGGCGTCCGGCCACGCGGCATCGCCCTCGCCGACCCATACAGGGAAGCGGTCCGGGAGCGCGATGGCCCTGACCTCCTCCTCGCGCAGGGCGAGCACGTTGGGCAGCTTCGCCCACAGCTCGTCCTCGTTGCGGATGCCGGTGTAGCTCAGCCCGGTCTGCGCGAACGGGTTGGGCGCCGCGTTACAGTACCGGCAGGCGAAGCATCGGCCGCACGCCGCGTTCTTGCGGTCCTTGGCCCACGGCGCCTTGAAGCACGCCTTCTTCGTGAAGAAGAACGGGTTGTTGGAGCTGCCGAAGGGCCGGAGCTGCCAGTAGATGTCCAGCGCGCTGTTCACGTACCAGGTGCCGGACAACTCCCACACCCGGTCGGTGCCCTTGGCCAGCGCGTCGAAGGCGATGTACCGCTGCGTCTGCCCCGTGGTACAGCGGAGGTAGACGTGGCTCTCGTCGGCTACCAGGTTGAACTGCTCGACCTCCAGGTGCTCCTGGAACCAGCCCAGCCAGTAGGGCAGAATCTCGGGGTTGATGAGGTAGACGCGCGGCATCCAGTCCGGCCAGTTGGTCGGGTCCGGCACCAGCCGCCGCGTGGACTCCTTGGTGCCGTAGCAGCGGACGAAGGAGAGGCCGAGGCGCATTGCCTCGGCCTCCTCCGGCCACACACCGAGCGCGGTGCTGGGGCCGACCACGACCAGATCGCGGGAGCGGCCGGCGTTGAGCCGGTTGTTGTGGGCGTGGAGCGTGGTACGGGTCTTGCCCGTTCGCATCTCCCAATTGAGCACGCCGCTGGTCCGTTCCAGCATGTCGGCCCCTCGGGGCTGCCACGGGAACAGGGTGTAGCTCACCCCCGACCACCCAAGCTCTGGCTCAGTCGCTGAATCTTGCGATGCAGTTCTACCGCCGACTTCATGATGGAAAGCATGTCGTCGATATCTCGCTTGCGATGTTCCAACCGGTTCATCGCCTCGTTGAGGGCGACGACAGAGGCTACCGTTCCCATTCTTACCTGTTCCAAGAACGCGTCGAGGGAGACTTCTTCGCCCTCGCCATCAACAGCGGCGCCCTCGATCTCCCAACCCCGGCGCTGGGCGCGCACGAGTTCAGCCAGAGCAGGGTTCTTCTCGGGGTCGATATCGAACCGAACATGGGCGACAGACGCCCCTTCCTCACCGTGACCGCGATTTCCTCGGAACTTGCTCACTCGTCGTCGCCGTGGTTGTCGCGCAGGTACTCGGCGACGTCGTACCAGTTGGTGGCCGCGAGCGCGAGCAGTCGCTTCGCCTTGCGCTCCTCCTCCTGCGCCGCCTCCATCAGGTCGCTGTCCACCACGCCCTCGATGGACGACCGTACCAGATCGGCCAGCACCTGGGGCTCCAGCGCGTCCAGCTCCCAGGAGTCGTCGCCGTACTCGCGCTGGTAGTCCTCGAAGCGAGAGTCGGTGGTCTTGGCCGGGTTGGGCGGCGGCCCGTACTGGTTGACCTGATCCATGGTCAGCGCCACCCGCTCGACGTTGAAGCGATCGGGGTACGCGACCCTCGCGTGGTGGCTGATGAACGTGATGAGCCGGTCGGTGATGTCGCGAGTCATGTCGAGGCCGGACGGGTCGTGGTCCCCGAAGTGGAAGATCACCACCCGCTTGCCGCTGCGGATCTTGCGCTGGAGCCGCATGCCGGCCAGCCACACCTCGGACGCCGAGGCGTACCCGCGGCACGAGAACAGGGGCACGTCGAGGTCGTTGCACACGCCCTCGAACACGCCCACCAGCGCGTCCTTCTCGATCCACACCTCGGAGTGGACCGGCTGGTCGCGCCACCAGTTCTCGTGGTAGTCGTCCGCGGCTGCCTGAACCACGTCCTCGGGGCTGTTCCAGCTCGACAGCGCCCGCAGGAACCGGGTCCGGTCCTCGATCGCGGTCCAGGAGACGCGCCCGGCCATGCGCGCGTCGTTGATGAGGTTGCCGAGGGACTTGTACGACTGCAACGTGTTGGGGATCAGCCCCCTGGCCACGTGCTGGTAGTAGAGCTGCCTGAGCGTCAGGCTGAAGCCCTGGGCCTGGTACTCGGCGATGATCGCGTTGGCCTGCTCGATCTTCGCCTCGGACGCCCGCGAGAACTGCTTATGCTCGTAGGCGATCAGGGTCACGTAGAACCTCCGACCACGCAGGATTTGTACGGGCTTGGGACCATACCGCGTGGTTACAGCGGGCACCGGCCCGCTGCCCTCCCACTATCGAGGGACGCGTCGCTGCGCCAGCATCTCGCGGACAGCGGCCAGCGCTGCCTGCTCGGCTCGCTGCTCGATACCCTCGTCGCAGTCCTTGAGCTTCTGCCGCAGGTCGGCGTTGTCGTTGGCCAGCGCTGTCGCGCGATCCTCCAGCTCCTGCACCTGGCTCTCCAGGTTGGCTGTGCGCCGGGCCAGCTCCTCCTCGATGAGGTCGGCCAGGCTGCGCACGAACGGGTCCAGCTCAGCCGCTGGCTGCTGGGCTGGTAGCTGCTCCGGGCTCTCCGGCATGCCTCGCCTCCGTGGTATGTCCAGCCCCACGCGTCGGAGCTGGGCGACTGAATTGGCGAGCCCGCGGTCGTGGTCGCCTGGGCTCATCGGGGTGACGACCATGTTCACGGTCTTGTCCGGATTGAACCAATGCAGCTCGGCGCCGTGCTGCTCGACGCGCCAGCCCCGGTCCAGCGCGAGCCTGTGCAGCTCGCGCATGGTGGGGTGGCGCAGGGTGAGACCGCTCACCCCGTGACGTTGCTGAAGTCGTGGTTAGCGCACCACAGGTAGAGCGCCCGGTCGGCCGGCTGATCTTGTAGCCGGTACTCGTATTGCGTGGCCTCCACAAACCAGCCGTACAGCAGCCGCTCGATCTCGACCACCGCGACAGCCAGCTTCTCCAGCTCGGCGACGGAGACCGTGACGTCGTACTGCGCCGGGTCCGCATTGGTGCGCACGTAGCGCTCGTCGTGGAGCCCGAGCTGGCCGAGCACGCGCCGCATGGTCGCGGTGTTGGCCTCACGCGCCTGCTCGATGAGCCGCTTCTGCTCGTTGAGCTGGGCCTGGAGTGCCCAGGTCCGCCACACGAATCGAGCCTCGATGGTGATCGAGGTCCCAGCGCGCTGGGGATCGCCATCGATGATCCACTCGGCATCCTCCAACAGCGTGAACAGACACAGGCGCTCCTGGCGGTTGGTGCGACGAGACCGCGTGGTCACGATCTGCGACAGCCGCGCCCGACACGGCGTCGTCCAGCTCGCGTCCTTGATCCGGTTGCGCCTGATCGCGTACTCCTGGCCCTCTTGCAGCTCGTCCAGCTTCATCGTGTGGCTCCGCAGTACGAGCACACCTCGCCCGTCGCCTCGCCCTTGGCATTGGCATTGGTGACCTTGGCCCAATTGTGCTGGCCGTTGTCACTGCTCGGGCATGGCCCCTTGCTGCCGTTCTTGCCTGCCATAGAACCTCCTTTCATTGGCAACGCGTGCCCCCGACTTGGAACGGGGCGCTGGCGCGTTACAGGGGCGCGGCCCCTGTCCTCCGCTCAGTAGCCGTTCGCTCGCTTGCCCTTGTTGGGGTCGGCGGGCGGTGGCGTGGGCTCGGGCGGCTTCTTGGGCTCGGGGTTCGGCTTGTCCTTGTCCTTGCCGTTGCCCCCGCTCACGCCGCCGCCAGTACGCGGGCGCTAGCGCCCGCCAGACTGGTGCAGACCTGGAAGTGGACCGGGCCGCCGGCCACCTGGTGCGGCTGGTTGTCGATGGGCACAACAGAGACGCCCGTCACGTGATACGTGTGCGGGATGCCGCCGCCGTCCCACCAGGTCACGGCCGCGCCGACGCCCCACGAGTTCATCGCGGGGCACGTGCCGACGTGGCAGTCGAACCACAGCCCCGGCTCGCAGGGGTCCACGTGCGCGGAGCCCGGGGCCAGGGTGCGGTTGACGGCGCAGGACCCGGTGACGTTGGCGCCGATCGCCACGTCGAGCCCGGGACCCTGGAGCCGGTTGGCGATGAAGGTCACGACCTTCGCCGGCGCCTGGACGGGCGGGTTGGTGGGCGGCCGGAGCGGCTGTACGGCGGCCGTGGGCGCCGCTGACGGCGTCGCGCTGGGCGCCGGGGTGTACGGAGCCGGCGAGGCCGGGCTGGCGGGCGCCACGTCACCCTGATGGGCCACGCGAGCCGCCGAGCCGCAGGCCAGGCCGGCGACGACGAACAGAGCGAGGAGCGCCCGCCTACTCGTCGTCGTCATCGTCGTCCGGAGCGCTGGCGCCGCCCTCGTCCGGGCTGCTCGCGGAAGTCCACGGTCTCGATCTCGGTGCCGTCCTCGCGCCGGGTGGTGGTCACGTCGGTGGCCGTGGCCGCCATGACGAACAGCAGCCGCGCCGCCTCGCCCTCGCCCTCGACGCGGTCGAGCTGCCGCCGGATCATGTCCAGCAGCATGCAGTGGGCGAACCGCAGCTCCTCGCCCTCGGTCGTGTGCCCGGTGAACATGGCGCGCGTCTGCCCGTCCGGCATGGCCAGCACCGAGTACGTGATGAGCGGGCGCTCGCCCCGCAGCAGGGCCTCCACCACCTGGTGGTCGCCCAGGAACTCGGTGGCCAGGTCCAGCTCGGAGCGGGTCCCGACCTGGCAGTCTCCGTCGCCCTCCAGGTCGGCGCGGCCGCGCTCGTACGCGGCCTCGGCCTCGGTCCACACCTCGGCCAGCCGCTCCGCCGCGTGAAGCTCGGGCGCGGTGGGCCTGAAGTCGTCCAGCATGGTCAATAGACACCTCCCTGATGAATGCGGCGAGCGCGGGCCTCGCCTCCTCCGTGGCCGTCGTGGCGACGAGCTGCCCGCGCAGCTCGGAGCCTGAACAGCACCTCCGAGACGCGAGAGACCTCGACGACGCCCCAGCCGTTGGGCAGGCGCTCGACCTCGATCTCGGTCTGGTGCAGCCAGTACCACACCAGCGGCCGCGTCCAGTCAGGCCCGAGTTGACGGGCCAGCTCGGACACGGTCACCAGCTTCTCGCGGGGCATGACCGCGTCAGTGTAGCAAACGATCGTCAACAGTTCTACCAGGTGCGAGAAGGCCCCAGCCTCCCGGGGGGAGAACTGGGGCCTTGGGGGGTAGTGGTGGCCGCTCGCTGGTACGTGCGAAGTGTAGCGGCTAGGAGCGGTACTCCGCGCCGCATGTCGAGCAGTAGTGCTGGACCGAGCGGTGGCCGCTGCGCAGGGTGCAGCGGTGGTGCCCCTCGGTGGCCGGGCTGATGTCGTTCTCTCTCCAGACGAAGCCGCACGTGCCGTGGGGTCCGGGCTCCTCGGATTTTTGGTCGAAGATCGGGCCATCGTTGACGTACACGCGCAGCCGGCCGATGCCGGCACCGGTCTCGATCTCGACCACCACAGCGCCGTCGATGTCCGAGCGGTAGGTCACGACCTGGCCGACAGCATCGAGCACGTTGCCAGGATCGTGAATGTCCACGTCGAGGGGGTTGGCTTCGACGCTGCCACTGACGGGTCGCTCGCGCGTGTCGCTGCTCACAGTCGCTCGGCCGAGTACGCGAGCGTCGCCTGGCGCTCACCGTGAGCCAGTGGCATGACGTTGTGCTCGCCGGCCTCCTCTGCGGTCCAACCGCTGCGCGGCCCGTCCTCCACCTTCTCGATGGTGAACCGCGACGCGTGGCCAGTCAGCAGCGCCCGCACTGCCTCGTTGACCTCGATCTTGCCGCCCGTGATGATGATCGTACTCACCTGATAGAACCTCCTGTCATGGTGGCGTACGGCCTTGGGACCGTACAGGGTAGTTACAGCCCTTGCGGGCTGCCCTCCTACTAGAACGCGAACTCCAGGAGCTTGCCGGCCGCGCGGTCCAGCTCAGTCCGCTTGTCGGCAAACGGGAGCGTCTGACTGTGGCGCGTGATGCCCTGGGCCATGCCCCACGCGGTGTTCGGGCTGCCGTCCTGGTCGATCACGACCGCGTCGTACGACGCCTCGATGGTGCGCCGGCTCAGGTTGAGCGAGCGCACGCCGAACAGCTTGTCGAGGACGCCCTCCTTGGTGTCGGCGATGGTGGTGGACATGGCGCGCGAGACCATCATCTGGTCCTTGTCGGTGCCCGAGTTCTGGTACTCGCGAAGCGCGATCGTCCACGTGTACAGGCGGTTGCGGATCGAGCCCACGTGGCGCAGGCTCAGGTCCATGACGTTGCTGGCGCCCCAGATGATGTGGTTGCCGCACATCTCCCGGTACAGGAACCGGGTGAGCTTCAGCGAACCGGCGCCGACCTCGCTGTTCTCCACGATGACGCCGCGGTACAGCCCGCCCTCCTGGCCGGGCTCGGCGATGGCGAGGTCGTTGTGGCACAGGAACACGAACATGTCGTGGTCCGACGCGTAGAGCGGCAGCGTGCCGTCGATCTGCCGCATGGTCGGGCGCGCGGGCGCCCAGCCCCGGGTCCCCCACTCCAGCAGCCGCTCGGCGATCTCGTGGTTCCACACGCGCTCGTACATGGTCGTCGTGAGCGCGCGGCAGAGCAGATTGCCGTTGACGTGGAACAAGAGCTTGGCGTCGCGGCCGTCCGCGCTGAACGAGCGTGTGGCCAGCCCGTGGTTCAGGTTGTCGCAGGCGAGCGACGGCGGCAGCGCCCGCAGGTACTCCGCGGGGGCGCCGATCCGGTTCGCGAGCTGACCGAAGCTGAAGTGCGTGAGCAGCGCCGGGGTGCCGGCCTTGCCCACGAGCTGGACCTGGTCGCCGTCCGGCCGGGTGCGCAGGTCGCCCCACGGCACGGACCGCTCGGTCGAGGTCTGCGCGTACGCGTGAGTGGCCTCGTACAGGGCCTTGAGGCTGTCGAACCTCTCGTCCGCCGGCCGGGTCGCCCACTGCTTGTGCGCCTTGAACAGCTCCATGACAGAACCTCCAACGTGGCTTGATTTGCACGGGCTTGAGACCGTGCTGCCGCGTTACGACTGGCCGTCGGGCCAGCCGCTCTCCGCGCTCAGGATGCAGCGTCCACAGCCGCCCAGGCGGACTGGAACGCGACGAGATCGCCCTTGCGGCATCGCCGCAGCATCGCGCGAGCTTCGATCAGCCGACCGAGGGCTCGCCGTCTCGATTCGGCCGCGTCGAGTTCGGCTTCGCACTCGGCCGTAATGACCTCTTCGGCCTCGGCCTGCTCGTCCGCGTTCTCGGCGTTCAGGTACCGGCGGTCGGTGCGCAGTCTGCGCATGACCATGGCGTCCAGTGCGCGCTCTCGCGTGACGTCGTCCATTGGGGAACCTCCAACGTGGCTCGATTGCCCGGGCTTGGAACCGGGCTGCCGCGTTACTGAGGCGTGAGCCTCAGTCCTCCGCGCTGTCTCGCTCGCGGCGCAACAGCTCGTATGCTGAGCTGAGGCCGCCGCGGATGGGAACGAGGCTGTACCGCTCGTCCAACACGTGGTATGTCGAGCCGCCCGCCCGGCTGAAGTACATTGCTGGACCCGGGGTGCCGGGCACAGGGCCATTCCAGCCATTGGACGGGTTGTACCAGCCGCCCAACACGCGCAGGGCCTTGTTGACGCCGTTCTGGTCGCTGACGCTGCCGTGACCGGTGGACAGGTAGATGATTCGGTTGTCCTCGGCCGGGACCCACGCCAGCATGATCGTGCTGTAGTGGCGCAACGCCAGCACATCCGTACCAGGTCGGGCCGGGTCTTCACCGGGCACAATAGCCCAGGGACCAGCCACACCCTTGCCAGCGTGCACGATGCTTGCCAGTGTCGCCATCGTAGAACCTCACTGCGGCCAGATTGCACGGGCTTGGAACCGTGCTGCCGCGTTACAGCGGTTGTACGAACCGCTGTCCTCCGCGTTCAAGCGAGCGACCAACCGCACGCGACGCCGAAGCGACCTGCGCTGTACGACGTGCCGTGGACCATGACGCACTCGACATGGGCGAACTCGTTACCGCCGTCCATGTTCAGGAAGTGCTTGCCGCTGAGTTCGATCGGTTCGTCGCACTCGCAGCACAGGTCATCGCCGTACTCGATCTCGGAGTATTGCGGGTCGCTGTATTCGACGTCGGCCCATGTCGAACCGGAACCGTCCGCGCTCGTGTTGAACGTGCCATCGGCGAGTTTGTACAGACTGAGCATTGCCGTACCTCCCTGTAAGTGCTGTGCTCGGGCTTGTATCCAGGCTTGCAACTGGCTGCACTTGCAGGCGCCTTACAGCTAGAACCGCGGGGAACAGGGAGGTTCTATCGTGCTGGGGCAATCATCTCTTGTCTGTACCGCGGCGCCGGCCACCGGGCGGACTGTGCGGCCATCAGGGAGGTAGCGTCGGGACGTGGGGTTGGAACCCGCGCCAGGAACTGAATCCTACTCGACTCACCCGTATGCACTGTCGGTATTGACTTCCGGTCCCGGAGGAGTCCTGACCCTCCGTCCCGGCCGGTTCCGTCCGGCCGATGAGACGAGTATGACCGGGCAGCAAACGCTTGTCAACAACTTTTTTGGTCAAGACCGATTTTGGTTCGTCGCACTGTACGACGCGCGAGAGTCGAGGCTTGTATGAGGCTAGGTCACATGCCACATACAGCAGTTCACATGCCACATAGTGGCATGCACATGCCACATACAGCAGTACGAATGGCCTATTGCGTCGTGCAGCTTGTATGTGCTAGTACGCGCGCTGTACGCGATACTGGTTTGTACAGGACCAGTCGGACTTGCCGACTGACCGCAAACAGCGTGCCCTGGACATTCGGGGGGGTAATGTTAAAGATCCTTCTCAATTCTATGGCATGTGGGACATGTGAAAGCATCCCGCACACCGCAGTATGGAATACGAAAATGGCATGTGGGCATGTCAGCATGGCTTGTTACTTATTCGCTTCGCTGGTTACGTATGCGCACCCACACGCACAGGTTCCCCCCGCACTATAGAAAAGAATACCTCTGTGTATACGCGCCCACGCCCTCGCGCGCGAGGACCAGCCTACGTACTGCCCCGTCATACCTACCCCTTGCAGAGGCCCCCGGACATGCGCTATGCTCTCCGTCGCCCGCCCCACCGCGGGTCCGGGGGTGGAAGCCCGGCGGTGAGAATCGAAGCACGGAGGCCCATGGCGATCTCAGAAGACCTCGACCCCAAGGAGGCCCGACGCCTCCACAACGCAATCCGGCAGGCGCTCATGTCGATGGGCGGGCGCCGGCAGCCGGGCAAGCGGGACGACAGCGGTCGCACCCGTGAGAAGGTCCGGCACTCCTGCCTGTTCCACGACGACCCCGAGCCCAGCGCCGACTACTACGCCGACGAGGGCTGGTACTACTGCCACGGCTGCGGCCAGGTCTACCCCCTGGACGACGTCGTGGAGGTACTGCGCCAGATGCAGCGCACCGAGCTGGACGGCCTCAACCTCGACCCGGGGGCAAAAGAAAACGCCCGTCGTGGAAGGGACGGGCGCAGCACGGAGATCAGGTCGCCGCACCATCATAACAGGTTCGGCGAGCCGGATGTGGTCTACACCTACCGCCATCCCGGCGGCCAGATCAGCCACTACCGCCTGCGCTGGAACCGGTACGACCCCGAGACCAACGAGTACACCGGCAAGGATCTTCGCACCCAGGGCGCCAACTTCGCCTGGAAGGACGTCGCGGTCACCTGGCCGATCTACGGCGATACCACCCTCTGGCCCGGCCTCAACATCGTTGTATGCGAGGGCGAGAAGGCCGTGGACGTCATCAACGGTCGCGCCGAGCTGTACAACGACTCGCTGATCGTCGCCGTGACCTGCGGCTCCGCGGCGGCGCTGCTGCAGAACGGCCACCGCCTCGCCGATCGGCTCTCCCAGCTCTCCCCCTCTCGCGTGCTGATCTGGCACGACAACGACCGCCGGCGCGAGACCATGCGCTGGGTCGCTCCGCTCCAGCGAGCCCTGGAGGCTCACGGCGTCACGGTCGGCCGTGTGGACCTGACCCCGCTCGGGCTCCCCGCCAAGGCTGGTCCCGACGACTTCGCCGCCCTGGGCGGTCATCTCGCCGACGTCTTCGGCTCCACGTTCACCCCCCAGGGAGCACCCACCCTCGAACAGCTCATCCGGGACACGGTCGTGACCTCGGACGGTCGCTTCCTGATGCCCGGCTCTCGCCGGCTGTACGACCTCAAGATCGAGCACCTGGAGGCTCTGTGGTATCGCCATACTGGCGGCCAGATCCCCAAGCAGCAGGCGGTGAAGATCCTCCGTTCGGGTCTGCTCAACCGCTCCGTCGATTCGCGGACCCAGGTCGAGTACCGGCGCTGGGTAGCTCCGGACGGTGACTCCGTATACTGGCGGCCGTACTCGACCGGGCATTGCTACCGCATCGCCGAGGACGGAGTCCATACCACGTACGACCCACCCGACGTCCTGCTCATGGTGGACGACGACCAGCACTTCGACCCGTCCGTTGACGAGACCGGCACCATGCAGGACCTGGAGAACCTGTGCGCCCGCTTCGGCCTCACCGCCGACCAGGCTGCATTGGTGCTCGGCTGGCTTGTATGCGCCTTGCTTGGCCTCCAAACGCCGATCCTCGTGCTGCGCGGCGAGTCCGGGTCCGGGAAGACCACCCTGGCCCGCTTGCTGATGGCCATCGTGGAGCCGTCCGTGCCGTACACGGACTTGGCCTCTGACAGCCGCATGACCTTCGACCAGCGCCAGCTCGTGAACACGCTGAAGATGAACCTCGGGGTGATCGTGGACAACGTGTCCAAGTTCAGCCCCGAGGCCGAGGACATGCTCAGCCGCCTCGTCACCGGGTACGGCGCCCACCAGCGCATCCTTCATACCGACCAGGTCGAGGCCCTGCACATGCGGCGGGCCGTGATTGTGACCACGATCCATTGGGACGTGAAGAAGGGCGACCTCGCGACCCGGCTGCTGCCCCTGCATCTCGAAGACCGCGGCGAGTACATCCCCGAGCGCAAGATCGAGGAGGTGTTCGCGCCGATCATCCAGCGCATCCGCGGGTTCGTGTTCGACGCCGCGGTGGAGTTCCTTCAGCAGCGCGCCACTACCCCCGCTATCACCAGTATCCGCATCGCTGATCTCGGCTACGTACTGGCCGCTCTCGGGTACGACGGCCCGCACATGGCTGCGCTGCTGTACCAGATGCGCTCCGAGGTCTTGAACGAGACCGATTACTGGCTCGGCGCCGTGGTCGATTACTACCGCTCGCAGTACGACGATGAGCGGCCCAGCCCCGGCGACTACTTCCTGTCGCTGGCGGCGGACATCGTCGGCCACATGGTCAACCTCGGATGCGAGAACGTGCCCAGCCATCGTTCTCCCGCTCTGGCCCGCTGGCTGCGCGAGCGCAACCCCATGTTCAAGGACTCCGGCTTCGTGGTCGAGTACATCAAGACCACCGCCTTCCGCGGTTGGCGTTTCCGTACCATTCGTCGCACCGAGTGGGGCGATGAATAACAGGTACATCTGGACGCGCGGCGAAGTGGACGCGGTGGTGCGTGAGGTGTGGGGCGTCAACCTGCTCGCCTGGCAGCTCGATGATCTGTACACTTTCGTGTGCGGCGGCATCTTCGCGTACAGCATCCCGACCTACCACGGGAAGTCGATGATGATGGAGATGCTGCACTGCCTGCGCCTGGGTGGCAACGGCAACCGCCGCCAGATCGGGGTCAAGTCCAACGACACCACTGCCAACGAGATGGCCATGGAGGTCTGCCGGCGGCTGGTGATCCTGGCCACCGAGGTGAAGCGCGGCGGTGCCCCGGCGTTCCCCTGGGCCATGCCCGTGTGCAAGTGGTCCGGCCGCTCCCCGGGCGAGCGCATCGACATCTCGCGACACACGCCGTACGGCATCAAGGACGGCTTCGACGTCGAGGGCATCGACCGCCGCCAGCGGCATCGTTCCATTCACAGCTTCCGCGCCTACGGCATCGGCGACAAGGACTTGCAGGGTAAGGGCGGTGATACCAGCATCGATGACGTCGAGACGCTGGAGCACGCCGACTCCGAGGCCGAGCGGCGCGTGCTCTCGCGCCGGCTGGACGGTCTGGTGCGTACTATCCAGGACGACCTCGCTGAGATTCTGTGGGTGCTGGTCGGCACGCCGATGTACTCGGAGTCCGTGTACAACCAGATCACCGAGCGACTGGAGGGTTTGCCTGTCCCCTGGGCGCGCATCCTGCGCCCGTACCAGAACCAGGACGGCTCGCTGCTCATGCCCAGCCAGCGCGAGAAGGTCGAGATTCAGCGTGCGATGATGACCAAGCGCGCAGCCGCCGCGGCGTTCGACCTGACCATGCCGCGGTCTCGCAAGCTGAGCAAGGACGAGATCCTGCGCGCTGTTCGCGACGAGACCATGCCCTGGATCGAGAACGAGCGCGAGTTCGCGCACTGGTTTCTGGATTGGGCGATGCGCAACACGCCGCCGTACATGGCGCCGACCACTTGGCGTAAGTACGTCGAGGAGCGCATACAGCAAGACCTCCAGTTCTATATCTGCTGGGACCCCGCGACCGAGAATGATTGGGCGATCGTGCTGCTCGCGATGTGGGGCGACTACGGTTGGGTGTTGCGCTGCACGATTGACGACACCGACGTGTGGGACCAGATGCAGCTCGTCAAGGACATCTTCCTGCGCTTCCCGTCCAGCCGTTTCATCTTGGAGACCAACGGCCAGCAGAAGGTGTTCCTGGACGTGGCTCGCGAGGACGACGTGCTCCGCAACGTGCCCTACGTCCGCCACACCAGCCAGGGCAAGGAGCACCCGCGGGCCGGGCTCCCGGCCATGATGGAGTTCTTGCGCGAGGGCTACCTGCGCACCCCCTGGGCGGACGCCCCCCGGGCCGAGGTCGAGTTCGCGCCCCTGGAGCGGGAGATCGAGCGGCACTCCGCGACCGCTCACCCCCACGCGCTGATGGCGATCTGGTTCGGCTGGCGCTTCCACCGGCGCCACCGCCAGGGCAACTCGATTCGGCGTCGGATAGCGCAGGAGGAGCTGGAGCGTCATACTCAGCCCGTGCGGATCGACGTGCCCAAGCCGGCCATCCTGCAGCCCAACTCGGGCTCGGCCTGGAGCCCCACGCGCTCGCCGTCGCAGCGCCGGAGGTCGGCTGACGCCTGGAAGCGGAGGCACGGCCGGTGAAGTCGCTGCGCGAGCTGTACGAGGAGCGCGTCGCCAGCGACGAGTTTCGCCGCCGCAACCGCACGTACGACGAGCTGCAGAAGGTGTTCGACTCCGAGGAGGCGCACCAGGAGGGAGACGGCAGCTACCGCCCCAATCTGCAGGACCCGGGCAGTGGTGGCGACGCGCAGAAGGACGCCGAGGAGATTGTCGTCAACCAGACCCGACGCGTGGTCAATCACTTCACCGCGGTGTTCGCGTACCCGCCTCGGGTCTCGCTGCTGCCATTGGTGCTGGAGAAGGACCAGGCCAAGTTCGTGGCCGCCGACGCGCTCACCGAGTACAACGACCACGTGCTGAAGAAGTCCAACATCGCGACGCTGCATCCGCGCGTCTCGCACTGGCTGTCGCTCCGCGGTGACGCCATGTACGGCGTCGATTGGGGGCTGCTCAACGGTTGGGGCGCGATGGGGGACCTGAAGCGTGGTGTCCGCATCTTCACGTTCGACCCGCGGCACTGCTATCCGCTCATCTCGAAGTTCGACCTCGGTGCCTGCGACGACATGCTCATCGCCCTCGAAGTCACTCGTGAGCAGGCTCGCGAGATGTACGACGTCACCGATGAGCAGATGGGAACGATGCACAACCCGAGGGTGTTCTACTACTGGACCTCGAAGTCGTTCCGCGCCGCGGTCGAAGATCACGTACTGGCGGACGAGAATCACGACCTGGGCTTCTGTCCCTTCCGCTGGATCTTCGGGGACCCCTCTGGCAAGTTTGCCCAGGCGGACGTCCGCGAGGTTCCCAAGCTGCAGCGCACGTTCAACGAGGGGCTGTTGCTGGCGATAGACGCCATCCGCAAGCAGGTCGATGGCTCGTGGTGGTACAGCGCCGACGAGACCAAGGAGATCGAGCCCACGCCGGGCCACGTGGACCCGCTCGGTCCCGGCGCCACGGTGGGCCGCTGGGAGATCGCGGCCGACCCGCAGATCATCCTCGGTGTGATGCGCTACCTGGAGGACTCCATCCAGGCGACCACCGGCGTCTCGCCGATCTCGATGCAGGGCGCGGCGCCGCAGACCTCGCACGTCACCGGCGCGGCGGTGCGCCACCAGGTGGAGGCGGCCGAGGCCCGCAGCGAGACCCGCAAGGCTCTCCTGCAGGCGGCGTACTCGCGCCTGGCCGAGTACGTGATGATGGTCACCCGGCTGAAGTTCGCCGGCGAGACCATGCTGTTCCGCTCGGGCTCCAAGCTCAACGGCTTCAGCGCCGACCAGATCGCCATGTACGTCGAGGCCGAGGCCGAGTACGGCGGGTTCCTGGGCCTGCCGCCCGAGCAGCGGGTGCAGCTCGCGATGGCCGGGCTCGGGCACCTGTGGGACGACATCTTCGCCAACGACCACATCGTGGACCTCGGCGTCTCGGGCACCGTCATGCGCGAGCGGATCGCGGCCTACCAGCTCGCGCAGGCCAAGGCGCAGGCGCAGGCGCAGCAGGCGATGCAGCAGGGCCAGGGTGAGGAGGGCGCCGAGGGCGGGGCGCCCGGTGCTCCCGGCGCGGCTCAGGCGGCGCCGCCGACCATGGCCCGGCCGCAGCGCCCGACCGCGCCCAACGGGCCGCAGCTCCGCAACTACCTGGCCCGCAGAACCGGCGCCGCCAACGGGCACTGATGGCCGGCACGCAGTTCAGCGCGGACTCCGCGAAGGCTGGCCCCGGGCGGCCGATCCGCGGCGCCGGCCAGCGGCGCGTCGATCGCGAGCAGCGCCAGGCTGCGCCCAGGGGGGCCGCCAAGGCTCAGGGTCCGGCCGGCGCTCCTCGTGGCGACGGGCCGCAGCTCGGGTTCCCGCAGGCTGAGCAGCAGCCCGAGCCCGACCAGTCGTCCGACCTGCGTCACGTGCAGCTCCTCGCTCAGCACGTCAACATGCAGGGACTGGGGCGCGAGTCGCTGTTCGGGAATCGGGTCGCGGTGAACGGCGAGTTCCGTCAGGTGCTGGGCGCCGGCCAGGTGCCGTTCGACATCTTCGAGGATCTGTAGGTTGGCATACAACGAGAGCCTGCCGGGCTGGGGTTGGTGGCTTCGGGCTGCCGGCTGGAACGTGCTCGTGTGGGGTCCGATCTCGATGCTGGTGATCCTGCTCTCGGTACGGTGCTGACATGGCGGTGAACAACCCGCTGAACACGCTCTTGCCGGCGGCGCAGCAGCCGTCCGCGGCGTCGTTCCCGGGCGCCGGTCAGGCGCCGAGCTTCGGGCCGTCCCAGCAGCAGTTCACGCTCCAGAACCTCGGCCAGCAGCAGGGCGTCGGGCAGGCCCCGGCCGCCACCGCGCCGTTGCCGCAGCTCGTGCCGTACGTCGGCATGCAGCCGTACTACACCGCGCTCGGGCAGCAGCCGCAGGCGGTCATGCCCCAGGTCTCGGACCCCACCCTGCAGGCCATCCAGCAGAAGCTCGGAGCCCTGCAGGCGACCACCCCGCTTCTCCAGGGCGCGCAGCCGCCCCATCCGCAGTCGGTGCTGGCCAAGCAGCAGGCGCCGATGAGCCCGCTCCAGATCGTGGGGGCGGCCGGGCAGCAGCTCTGGCAACAGGAGGTGGTCAAGCCCGTCCAGGACTACATCAAGACCTGGCAGACCAACCCGCTGCAGGCGCTGGCCGAGACTGCCATCGGGCTCGGCACG
>Ga0126383_10000075_pt1 | contig 46939 bp, 49 predicted proteins | sample PanSoiMetPlot_35_FD_96882 | JGI IMG/M metagenome (GOLD analysis project Ga0126383, IMG submission 96882) | Tropical forest soil microbial communities from Panama - MetaG Plot_35 | ecosystem: Environmental > Terrestrial > Soil > Tropical forest > Bulk soil | place: Panama | collected 2016-02-17 | reverse complement strand
GCGTTCGTGGCCGAGGTTCCCAAGACGAGCGTGGGCAAATACGACAAGAAGGCCATCCGGGCGATGTACGCCGAGGGCCGGCTGTCGGTTGTGGAGGCCGCAGCTGAGCGTCGAGCCTAGTGCGACCGGTTCGCGTGCCGAGCAGGCCGCCGCTGCCATCTCGGGGAGCACTGGGTGCGCTGGCTAAGCGCCCGGTCCGGTGACCGGCGATGGCGGCCGGCCAGGCTCGGCAGCGGGCGGTACCCGATTCTCACCCGCCTCTGGGTCGATAGGTGCCGCAGCGATAAGGGCTTCCGGTTCGTCCATGTCGACGGTTTGCGGCTCCGAGTCAGGATTCGAGGCTCGGGGCGTCCGCTCCTCCTGGTCATGGGCCTCGGCGGCAACATCGAGATGTGGGACCGGCTGGTCGATGAGCTCGACGGCTTCCTGACGATTGCTTTCGACGCTCCCGGAACCGGCGAGTCGGACACCCCGCGCTGGCCGCTCCGGATGAGGGGCCTGGCTCGAGTCACCGCCCATCTCCTGGCTGCGCTCGGCCAGCGCACGGTGGACGTCCTCGGCGTGTCCTACGGCGGGGCGATCGCACAGGAGCTCGCTTACCGGCATCCCGAGCATGTACGGCGGCTCGTGCTCGCGGCGACCATGTGCGGCCTGGGCGGCGTCCCCGGCAAGCCGGCGGCGCTGGCCCTGCTCAGCACCCCCTACCGCTACCACTCGCAGGCCCACTTCAAGGCGCTCGCCGGGCAGCTCTACGGCGGCGAGATCGGTCGCCGGCCGGAGCTGCTGGAACGCCTGGCAGGCTCTCGGCTCGGCCGCGCGCCCAGCCTGCGGGGCTACCTGTGGCAGCTTGCCGCGATTGCGGGCTGGTCCAGCCTCCCGTACCTGCACCGGATCCGGCAGCAGGCGCTGGTGCTGACTGGTGACGAGGATCCGATCATCCGCATCGCCAACGGCCGGATCCTCGCCAGCCGGATACCCGGGGCTCGGCTGCGCGTGATTCGGGACGGCGGGCACCTCTTCCTGGTCGATCAGGCCCGGGAGTCGGCCGGGCTGATCAGAGAATTTCTGCAGGGATGAACAGGTGGAGAGGTTCGCCCCGGTCAAGGTCGAGGTGCACGATCCTTCCGCGACCCTCCGGCGCCGGGACAAGTACCCGGACTGATGTCGGCAAACCAGCTGCTCTCAAAGGCAAGCACCAGGCCACGCGCAGGTCCTGAGCCCGCCAGCCGACTAGACCTTGGTCGTGCGGTCGGGTGTTTCTCGCCGGCGATCACGAGTCGGGCTGATCGATGAGGCAACGGATGAAGGCAAGGCTCGACTCCGTGTCCCGAATCGGAATGTACTCGAGGCCGAGTGGCCCGGCATATCCAGCCAAGCGCAGGGCGTCCAGCTGGCGGGGCCAGTCGATGCTCCCGCTCCCTGGCTCGTGGCGGCCGGGCACGTCCGCAATGTGCACGTGACCAACGAGATGGCCAGATCCCCTGACCACTTCGGTGGGTTCTTCACCCATGACGATTGAGTGGTACATGTCGTAGAGCAATCTGACCGCGGGATGGTCGATGGCACGAATCACTTCCAGGCCTTCTAGCGTGGAGTCAAGGAAGTAGCCCCGGTGATCAACCCGTGTGTTGAGCGGCTCCAACAGCAACCCCAGCCCGGCTGCCGACGCGATCGGCGCCGCGCGGCGAAGGGCCTCAATGATCGCAGCCCGCTGCTGGCTCCTGTCGATGCCAGGTCGAATATCACCGGAGACCACGATAAGGTTTCGAGCGTTCAGTCGATCCGCCAGCATCAGGGAGCGGTTGATTCCTGCCAGGAATTCCGCGTGGGTTTCAGGGTCGACCAGACGCCCAGGCGGCTCCGAAACGAATGACGTGACCGCGACACCAGTCTCCCGAATCGCAATCTCGAGCTGTTCAATGTCTTTGTCATGGCTCGTCCAGAACTCGAGTTGAGTGAATCCGCCTGAGGCCGCGGCGCGGACTCGCTCGGGGAAAGGTCGGCCGCCATCGGCGAAGAGCCATTCGACGCAGGGCGACAGGCTCCAGCTCAGATCCCGGCCCTCATTGACTCATTCGGAGTAAGTCAACACGCACTGGATCAGACCATCAACGCCCTGGTCCACTGCAGCGTAGGCTTCAGGAGCTCGACCGATCGGAAATTCATGCGTAAACATGGAGGTCAGTTCGACCTGAGTCAGAAGTCGGCTCACAAGCTCCTGACGGCGGGTCGTATCCCACAGCGGACCGAGATCCGGATTAACCGATCCGACCTGCGAGGAGACGATTCGCGGGCGATTGTGATGGAACTCGCCGGCCAGGTTAAGACTCTCAAAGGTGCCGCCGTACCAGCTCAATGCGATCACCCGTCCGCCAAACCCGACCGTCCGAACTGCCTCGTTCAGTGCGGGCGGCGCGCCCGAGACCTCGATCACGATGTCGGCTCCGCGGTTCTGTGTCAGCGAGCGGACCCTCTCAGCGACGCCTTGGCTCGGCTCGATGACGACGTCAGCTCCAAGCCGGCGGGCCCGCTCTCTGCGAAACAGAACACGGTCAACACCGATTACGAGACCGGCGCCCGCCCGGTGTACCAGCTGAGTGACGAGCAAACCAAGCACGCCCAGACCCGACACGACTACAACGTCACCTAGCGAAGGCCGGGCATCAAGGACTCCGTTGAGGGCGGTATTCAAGTTCGCGTTGAGCACGCCGACTTTTGGATCAATTTCCGGAGGAAGCACCACCGTGCTTTCGGCTGGGGTCACTACCACGCTCTGATGCGCCGTGTAGCTGAAAACGACGTCGCCCACAGATGGCGAGGAAACGTCATCGCCTTTCTCGATGACTCGACCGACGTTGGCATAGCCGTAGGTCAGCGGATAGCTCCAATCTGGGGTGCCCGCCCGGGAAAAGAGCTTCGTCGACGGATCTCGCCGCATCTGCCACTGGGGAGCGTTGCCGCGATACACGTTCATTTCTGTGCCCGCGCTGATCCCTGAGAACAATGTGGCGATTTGAACCTCGCTCGCCGCGGGTCCCCTGACCCGCACCTCACGGACCTCAACTTTGCGTGGACCGGCTAGAACCGCAGCCTTCGCGGTCGTCTCGGGCACAGTGGGTTCGTTCCTCCGAGCAGCTGTTGCGTGAGCCTCCCCCCCCCGCCAAGTCGGGGGAGTACCCGGCGAAGCCGGGGGAGGGGGGAGCCCACACCGCAACACCGACGCGGCGTCGACGGGCAAGTCTAGCGGTTTGAGTGTCGCGCCCACAGGGCTGCGCCCGGGCGTTGCTTGGTGGCCGGCCCCCACGCACCTCTAGCCTGCTGCGATCAGCTCGGTGCGCAGGTCGTGCGATCCGTCCGGGAGCGACGCTTCGTAGTAGAGCCGGTACCCGCCGCCGGGCAGGACGACCACGGCGACGTAGCGCAGCGCGCCGTCGCCGTGCGGCGAGGATGCCACCGGCCGGTCGCCGACCGCTGTCAGGACGCCGGCGTCCGGCCCCATTGCGGGGCCCTCCGCCAGACCCGTGCGTTCGAACCAGTTCTCCGCGAAGCTGCTGCGGCCGTCGTAGAGGGCGACCAGACGCGCCCCATCGCGAGCTGCGGGCAGCACGGCGGTGACGCGGGCGCCCCTGGCGTCCCAGCGGCCGGGGCGGCCGGCCAGAGCCACCGGCCCGAGCGTCCAGCATAGGCCGTCGCTGCTTTTGGCCAGGCGAGTCGTCATGCGATCGGTGGCGTCCGGATCGTCGAGCGGATGACAGCAAACCCACATGCGCCAGCCGCCGGCGTCACGGATCACGACGGGGTCCTTGACGCCGGTCTGCTCGTCCCCGGCCAGCACGTCTGTCCGACGGCCACGGGGCAGGTCCACGATGGCACCGGCGTCGAGCGCGCCGACCCACCAGTGGGCAGAGTCTGGCGTTGCGCAGCTCACCTAGAGTCGCCACCCGCCGTCCGGCCGGCGGACCAGAGCCGGCCGCTCCAGCGAGGCGGCGCCGAACGAATCCCGGGAGACCGACGCCACCGGCTCGAAGTCCACTCCGTCGAGCGACCTCGCGAGGACGACCGCGACGCCACGACCTGACGCCAGCGGGCGCCGGACGCGGTAGGCGAGCCAGAAGACGCCGTCGTTGAGGACCGCGCTGGGGGCACCCGCCCAGTGCCCTGCCCCAGCGCCCGGTGCCGGGACCGCGACGACCGAGCGCTCGTAGCTGGGCATCGGGGTGCGCATCGTCGCCCGCTGACCCTACCGTCGCTCCGTTCGGCGGTCAGGCCTGGCTGCCTACCGACCGGAGCGAGACCAGGTAGTCGAGAGCTTGTTCGAGGGAGACGACGTCGGCATACCGGGCATCGATGTCGAAGAGGTTGGCCTCGTGCGCCGAGAGCGAGCGGTCACCTACGGCCTCTCTGACAACGACCGCCCGGAACCCATTGTCGAAGCAGCCCTCCGCGGTTGCACGAATACAGCCGCTGGTGCTACAGCCGGCGATGATCGTCGTGTCCACTCCCCGCGCTACGAGCTGGGAGAGGAGACTGGTGCCGAAGAAGGCGGAAGCGCGCTGCTTCTCGATAAGAGGCTCGTCCGACCGTCTCTCCAGCGCCGGCTCCAGCTGGACCCATTCCGAGCCTCGGACCAGCCACCTCGTGCTCGGCAGCTTCGTGCGCAGCGTGGTCGGAGCCTCGTGGAGGTCCGTGTCATATGCCATGACGGTGAAGAAGATCGGGATACCGGCGTTCCGGGCCTGCGCCAGCAATGCGATGGTGCTCTCGACGACGCCGCTCAGGTCCGAGCCGAGCGGACAGGCCGGATCGGTCCACGCTCTGGCCAGGTCGATGACGAGCAGCGCGGGCCGCTCACCAAAGCCAACTCTGCCCGAGAAGCCCCTCTGTCGATAGAAGTCACCGAGCCGCTCGTTCGTCAGGGCGTGATCCAACAGGTGGAGTCTAATCGTCCGAGAAAACGAGCAGCCGTCGTAGTGCACGCCGGCCAGCACCACGTAGGTCCGGTACAGAAACCGGGTTCTAGGCCCTGATTGAAAGAAAGATGTTTACTAGCATGGCCGCATCTTCTGCTGACGACCGGACCGATCTACGTATCCGGCCGGGTGAGCAGCAAACGGTAAGGATGAGACCATGAGCTTCCACGTCGAGGGCGACTACTTCGAGTCCTGCACCTGCCGGGTCAGCTGCCCGTGTATCTTCCTGGCCCCCGCCACGGAGGACGCGTGCGACGTCTTCTTCGCCTGGCACATTCGGAATGGCCAGCTGGACGGAGTGCCCCTGGACGGCCTGAACGTGGCCATGGCCGTCCATTCGCCCAGGACCATGACTGACGGCGGCTGGAAGGCGGCGCTCTACCTGGACGAGGGCGCCGACCCCGACCAGGCCAGGGCGCTGGGCGCCATCTTCACTGGCCAGGCAGGCGGCCACCTGGCCAACGTGGCCCTACTGATCGGAACGGTAACCGGAGTCCACAGCGCACCGATCCGGTTCCACAGCGAGGGCGGGCGCCGAAGCGTCAACGCCGGGGACGTCCTCGCGATGGACGTGGAGGAGCTGAAAGGAATGGACGGGGTTGGGCCCGCCGTCATCAGCAACCCTCTCCTGGGTGTCGTGACCCAGCCCATCCGGCAGGCGAGGTCGGGCTCACTCAGCTACACCGGCGACTGGAAGGCTGAATCTGCAGGCGCCAACGGCTTCATCACCGAGTTCGAGTACCACTCGTGACCAGCCTCGGCCGACTGAATCTAGGACTCGGCGCCATCCTCCTGGCGCTTGCAGCGACTGCGTGGGGGGTGCTGGCGCTCCAGTCAGCGGGCATGGCCATGGCTATGGACATCTCGGCCGTTGCCTACCTGGCGATCTGGGTCACGATGCTGGTCGCCATGATGCTGCCTGCAACCGCTCCGCTTGCCCTTGCCTACGCCCGGGTGGTCGAATCCCGCGGCGGCGGGCGCCTGGCATCACTGCCCTTCACGGCGGGCCATCTCCTGGTCTGGACGGCGGCCGGCGTGGTGCCCCTGGCAGTGTTCATCGGGTCGCGCGGGGTGGTTGCGGGGATGGCGACCAGCTCGCTGGGCAAGCTCGCGCTGGGTGGCGTTCTTGTAGTGGCCGGGCTTTACCAGCTCAGCCCGTGGAAGGGCGCGTGCCTGCGGGCATGCCGCTCGCCAATCGGCTTCATGATGACCCATGACTTCGCGACCGGTGCCAGGGGAGGGCTGCTCGCGGGCGCAAGCCATGGCGCCTTTTGCCTGGGCTGCTGCTGGGCGCTCATGGCCGTGCTGACGGTGGCCGGCTTGATGAACCTGCCCTGGATGGCAGCGCTCGCGGCGCTGATCCTGGCAGAGAAGAACTGGCGGCACGGACAGGGCCTCGCCAAGGTGGCTGGCCTGGGCATGGTCGTCGGCGGGATCCTGGTGGCGGTGTGATCGTCTGGCGCGTGACCGGACGCTACGTGGAGGCGTGCAACTGCGAGGCGATCTGCCCCTGTCGCAGCATTGGCGGCCGTCGTCGCAGCAGGGCGCAGTACCAGCTTTGCCAGTTTGCCATCGCGTGGACAGTGGACCAGGGCCACTTCGGCGACATCGAGCTGGCCGGCCTGAACGCGGTCATGGCTGGATACTGGGACGAAGATGAGCCTGGCGTCCCCTGGCGCGTCCGCCTCTACGTGGATCAGCGCGCCGATGACGCGGGCCAAACGGCCCTTGCCGAAATCTTCCTGGGCCGTGCCGGAGGCACGCCGAGCCGCAACTACACGCCAGCGATCAAGGACGTGTACGGCGTCCGTCCAGCCGAGATCGCGGTGATGCACGAGCGGGGACGTCAGCAGATACGGGCCGGCGACGCCGTTCTAGTCGAGGCGCGGACGCCCTTTGTCTCGGACGAGATCGTGTCTTGCGGGATCCCTGGCCATGACCGGCCCGGCGAGGAGCTCGTGCATGAGATCCTGAGGGTTGACGACGACCCCCTGACCTTCGAGTTCCACGGCCGCTGCGGTTTCGCCACCACCTTTGACTACCGCTCGGACTAAGGGGCTTCTTCTAAGCAGGAATCAGCAGGCCAAGCCTGTAGAGCCTGTAGCCGACAAACAATATCCAGTGGCCAGGCCCAGATAAGCCGTGGCCCTGTTGAAGACTCCCCTGAGCATGACGAGACTGATCACGAGAATTGCAAACGACAGGACGACTATCGCGTAGACGGCCTCGACGCGCGATGCCAGAACCGCGGATGGATAATTCGCAGCTGCGATAAAGGCCGCTCGCTGGGCGTCATTCGTGGCAGCCGCATAGCTGAGGCCCCTGCTCGCTCAGGCCAAAGACTCAGCGATTGCAGCGCTCGGAGCATCGAAGTTCGAGACCGAGTTCAGCAACGGAAGCCGATTGAGCCGAGAGGCGGCCATCGGGCTGGCGCTTGGCGAGCCGGCGCACGCGGCGGCGGCATCCGCCAGAGATGCGGGCCGTGACGTGCTGGCGAAGCGAGAAGCGGACGTCGCACGGTTGATCGCCGATGGTCTGAGCAACAAGCAGATCGGAGTCCGCCTGTTCATATCGGAGCACACGGTGGAGACCCACGTCCGCAGCGTCTTGAACAAGCTCGGCTTTAACTCGCGTGCCCAGATTGCGGCCTGGATAGCGTCGTCGAGTCGGTAGCGAAACCGCCTCAGCCGGCTGCCTACTTCGTGGTCATCGCCACGTCGAGCCTGTACGCGGGTGTCCCGGCCGGTGGGCTCCGCGGCGGTCCCACCTCGGGCGATGAGTCTCGGCCCCGCCGCCGGTCATTATTCTCATGCTGACTGAGCAGATGCCTCCCGACCTCCTGGACGCGGCTAAGAGGCGCGACCGCGACGCGTTCCAGCAGCTCGCGGAGCCGTACCGGCCGGAGCTCCGACTCCACTGCTACCGCATGCTTGGCTCGCTCGACGACGCCGAGGACCTGGTGCAGGAGACGTTCCTGCGTGCCTGGCGGGCCGTGGATCGCTTCGAGGGCCGCACTTCGGTGCGCGGCTGGCTCTACCGGATCGCGACGAACGCCTGCCTCAACGCGCTCGCCAGCCGGGCCAGTGCCCGGCGCGTCCTGCCCGAGGCGGTGGGCCCACCGGCGGTCGAGATGCCGCGCGGCGAGCCGGCGACCGAGATCCCCTGGCTGGAGCCATACCCGGATGCGGCACTCGAGGGTGTTCCCGATCCGGCGCCAGGGCCGGACGCTAGGTACGAGATGCGGGAGGCGGTCCAGCTGGCTTTCGTGGCGGCCATCCAGAACCTGTCCCCACGCCAGCGGGCGGTGCTGCTGCTGCGAGACGTGATGGGTTGGTCCGCGGCCGAGACGGCGGGGCTGCTGGACAGCTCCGTGCCGTCGGTCAACAGCGCGCTCCTGCGTGCTCGGTCGACGATCGAGAGGCGGTTCCCGGACGGCCGGCCCGGCGCCCTGCCGGCCCAGGACGAGCGCCAGCGCCGGCTGGTGGACCGGTTCCTCCGGGTCTGGGACGCCGCCGACGTCGACGGGCTCGTCGCGCTCCTCAGGGAGGACGCTGTCGTCGCCATGCCGCCATGGCCGCACTGGTACGCGGGACACGCGGCAATTCGGGCCTTCTTCAGCTGGATCTGGCCGCCGGGCGGCCCGCGAGCGGACCACCTCCGGCTCGTGCCTACGGCTGCGAACGCCCAGCCGGCGTTCGCCGTCTACCGCCCAATCCCAGAGCGCGGCTTCCTGGAGGCGCACGCAATCCAGGTTTTGACCGTCCGCCAGGGCGCGATCGCGGCCATCACGCACTTCCGGGACACGCGGGTCTTTGCCCGGTTCGACCTGCCCGTGACCCGGCCTGGGGCGTGAACGGGCCGGCGGCCGCGCTGCTTCGCTGGCAGTTCTTCCAGGCGCACCAGCTCCTCGACGAGGCTGTCGGGCAGTGCCCACCTGATGCCGCAGCGTCCGGGGCCGCCTGCTACGCGCGGGCCATCCTCTGCGAGGACATCGGCGTGAACGGCGTGCTCGCGGCCCGGAGCCCGCTCGCGCTCTCGACGTGGGCGGGCCGCACCGGCCTCGACCCGCTGCCCTGGCTTGGAGCTCCGATCGACTGGCCGGCATGGGGGGGAACCGTTCGACTCAACCTGGCCGGCGTCCGGGCCTACGCCAGCGCGGTCTACGACGCGACGGACGCCTTCCTCACGGGACTGCCCGATGCACCCGACGCCACGACGGTCCGCGTCCTCACCGGACTCCTGCTGATGGTCTCGATGGGGCACGGTGAGATCCTCGGCCTGAGCCGGCGAGTTCCGCCGCCGCCACCGGTCTATATGAGTGGAGCACCTCGTGCTCACTCACCGATTTCGGAGGAGCAAACGATGGAGAACCCGATGGTCGTGACGCGAGAGGTGTGGCTGGTGGCTCGGCGGGCGCTGCTGGCCAGGGAGAAGGCCGCAACCCGGGCCAAGGACGAACTGAGCGCGGAGCGCAGGCGGCTTCCGATGGTGGAGATCGGCAAGGAGTACGTCTTCGAGGGACCGAGGGGCAGGGTCGGCCTGCGCGAACTGTTCGAGGGCCGGCGGCAGCTCATCGTCTACCACTTCATGTTCGACCCCGAGTGGGACGAGGGCTGTAACTCATGCTCGGTCGTGGCCGACAGCGTGGGCCACCTCGCCCACCTGCACGCCCGCGACACGTCGTTCGCGCTGGTGTCGCGCGCGCCCCTGTCCAGGATCGAGCCGTTCAAGGCCCGCATGGGGTGGACCCTGCCCTGGTACTCCTCGTTCGGCAGCGACTTCAACTACGACTTCCAGGCGACGCAGGACGAGGCGATGGCGCCGGTCGAGTACAACTACCGCAGCAAGGCGGAGCTGATCGAGGCCGCGCTGCCCTACCTCACGAGCGGCGAGACCTGGGGCCTGAGCGTCTTTCTCCGCGATGGTGACCGGATCTTCCACACGTACTCGACGTACGGACGCGGCGCGGAGGCGGTGCTCAGCGTGTACAACTACCTCGACCTGACGCCCCTCGGCCGGGGGGAGGAGGACGGAAGCAGCATCGCTTCGTTCATCTACCACGACGGGCACGCGCCGCTGCCCGACCACCGGCGTCCGGCGTGAGCGGGTCTGCCGCCGCTAGCGCCGTCTGGATCCAGACGGCGTCCGCGCTCGTGCTCCTCGCGGTGGCAGCCCAGTGCGCGGCTCGGCTGGTCCAGGCCAGCCGGGCCGCGGCCGGGCTGGACGCCGCCCGCCATGCGGGGGACCTGCTGATGGCGCTGGGCCTGGCCGCGATGCTCTGGCCCACGGGCGACCCCATCTCTCCCCTGGCAGGGGAGGCCGCGTTCGGTCTGGTGGTCGCACTGTCTCTGGTCGGCGCGCTGGGCGCCACGGAGGCGCGCCGTCGCGTGGCCTGGGTGCGGCCCGCGGTCGGCGGCGCCGCGATGGTGTACATGTTCGCGGCGATGTCCGCCGGAGCGTTCGGCCCGCTCACCCTGGCGCTGGTTGCGTACTTCGCGTCCTTCGCCGCGTGGTCGGGGCTGGCGACCGCTCGCAGCCTGGCTTCGGCAGTCGAGGTGGCGGCCCCGACCGGACCGGCGAGGACGCTGCCGGCGCTGGTGCTAGGGCCTCCGGTCGTGTCCCTCTGCCACACGGTGATGGCGATCTTCATGGTCTACCTGCTGCTGCTCGGCGCCCGTTGAATGTGATCGCGAGAGGTGTGGTCAGATACTGTGGGCCCGGCCACAGTGGCCAGGATCCCGACCGACCCCGGCTAACTCAAGGACGGCCCGTTCGACAGGAGCGCCAGGGGCCCGAGGATGGCCCGCAGGTCGAGGTGGGCATGACCGCTGAACGAGGCCCGGCGCGGCCGCGTCCCTGGCTCTCTGATGGGTCAGACCCAGCTCTGCCAGCCGTGCCTGCAGGACAAGGACGGTGCATCCGCCGGCCGATGAACGCTTCAGCAGCGCTCGAATGGGGCACCCGCCGACGGATGTACCGAGTGGCCAGGAGATACCGCATGACGCTGTGGCAGCAGCTGGGTCTCCTCCCCGCGAGCGGCTCCTAGCCGCTTCCCATGAGGCGCACCTCCAGAACGCCGGGGACGGACCGGGCCAGGATCTCAGCCAGCCGAAGAGTCTGCCTGTCGCCGATCAGCTCTACGACGCCGTCCCGGACACGGACCTGCAGGCTCGTCAGGCGCATACCCTCCTCGGCCAGGCCCCGCTGGACGTCAGCCTGGATGTCCTCGTCGGTGCGGGCAATCACCTTGACCAGGTCGTGGCGGCTGACGATCCCGACGACCTGTTCGCCGCGCATCACCGGGAAGCGCTTGACGTTCGCCTCCAGCATGCGCCGGGCGACGATGCCGAGGTCGGTGTCCTCATCGACCGTGTACACCTCGGGCGTCATCACCTCATCTACTCGGCGCGGCAGGGGCTCGATCCTCCGGGGAGGCGGCGTCGCCTGCGATCGGGGGTCCGGCGTGGTCTCAAGCGGCAGCAAGTCGGCTTCGGACACGAGCCCGACCAGGCGGCCTTCGCCATCCACCACGGGCAGCGCGCTGATCCGGTGATTGACCAGGAGCGCAGCCGCATCTTTGCAGACCGTCTGGGGCATCACGGTGATGGCCGGCGATGTCATCACATCCTTGGCTCTCATGGGCCAAGCGTAGGCGCGGTCATGCGCGAGAGCAGCTGCCGAAGGTCCCATGTCGAAAGGTTGTGAGCCCTGTCGCTCACCGGACTGTAAGCAGTCAGCGAGCTTCTAGCGGCTCTTCTTCCACGAGAGTCGTGGCATAGGGGACGGCGTCCAGGCGGTCGATCGGGATCGGCTTCCCGGATACCTCGCTGACCCCGTACGTACCCGCCTCCATGCGCTGGAGCGCCCTATCGATCTGCTCGAGGGTTTCCCGATCGAGGTCCACGTCCTCGATCGCTTCCTCACGATCGCGGATCAGGCTTGCCTCATCAGCCACGTCGCCGACTCCCTCCTCGTCGCGCACTGTCGTCTGGACGTCCCGACTGCGTTCCGCGATGCGGGATTGAACGGCGGCTCGCTCAGCCTCCAGTCGTTGCCGAAAACGCTGGAGGTCCTCGTTCCCTAGCACCTGGACGATGCTACGCCGAGGTCGACTGCCGGATGGGGATCACCACGTGGAAGCGCCGCGCCGGTTCTGAGCTGTGCCCACCCCGCGACGTAGCGTCACGCGCCCATGCGCAGCGCGGCGCCGTCGAGCAGGTCTCGGAGTCCGCGCTCGAACTGCAGTTCGGATTGCCTCTCGTCCATCATCGTGGCCGCGTTCTGGGCGGCGGCGTCGCGCGGGTCGGCGCCGCCCATCAGCGCCTGGAGATGGGGGTAGCTGCCGCCCCGGACGTGAGTCACAGCGAACTCCAGGGCGGCCTCGGCCCCCTCACCCGCGGCCGCCGCTCGCGTGCGCGTCTCGCCCCGGCGCAGCGCGTGCCCGAAGACGTAGTCGTCCACGATGGTGAGCAGCTCGAGCCTGCCGGCCACGTCCAGGGGCGCGTCCGCCACCGCCGCAAGCGACTGCTCGAAGTGCCGCATCGCGTTGGGTCCCGGCCACGCTTCACGCAGCGACAGCAGCGCCCAGGGATGCCGCACGAACATGGCCCGGGTCCTCCGCGCGATCTCCGAGAGCGCCTCGCGCCAGCCGGACGGCAGCTCCCCGTCCGGGATCAGCACCTCGGCCATGATCGCCTCGTCCATGAGGTCGAGCAGCTCGTCCTTGCTACGAACGTAGTAGTACAGAGTCATCGTGCCGGCCCCGAGCTCGGCGGCGATCCGGCGCATGGATACTGCCCCGAAGCCCTCGGCGTCGGCGATCGCCAGGGCCACCGCCGCGATCTGCTGGCGCGTGAAGCGAGGCCGGCGGCCGCCCGGCTCAGGGCGGGCCCAGATCGGACCGGACGCCCTGGTGCTTGACATTCGTACAGCGTACAGCCTAGGCTTTTCGTACTATGTACTCTGATTTAGTGCGCAGTACGACGGAGGCAGACGCAGGCGTCGCCGTGGTGGTCGAGGACCTCAGGCGGTCGTTCGGCAGCACGAAGGCGCTCGACGGCGTCTCGATGTCGATACCGTGCGGCACCGTGCTCGCCGTACTCGGTCCCAACGGCGCCGGCAAGACCACCCTCCTCCGGATCCTGGCCACGCTGTTGCCGGCCGGCGGCGGGCGCGCCGTGGTCGCCGGCCACGACGTGGCCCGTGAGCCCCACGCGGTCCGGTCGGTGATCGGCCTCACGGGCCAGTTCGCCGCTGTGGACGAGCAGCTCACCGGCCGCGAGAACCTGCGGCTCGTCGGCCGCCTCTCCCATCTCGGCGAGCGGGTGGCCCGCAGGCGGGCCGACCAGCTGCTCGAGCTGGTCGGCCTCACGGAGGTCGCAGGACGCCCGGTCCGCACGTACTCCGGGGGCATGCGCCGGCGCGTCGACATCGCGGCGGGCCTTGTCGCGGCGCCGTCAGTCCTCTTCCTGGACGAGCCGACAACCGGCCTCGACCCGCGCGGCCGCCTGGACGTCTGGGCGCTGATCGGTGACCTGGTCGGCCAGGGCACGACGCTGCTCCTGACCACGCAGTACCTGGATGAGGCCGACCGGCTGGCCGACCGCATCGTGGTCCTGGACCAGGGCCGGGTGGTAGCCGAGGGGAGCTCGGACGAGCTGAAGCGAAAGGTTGGCGGCGAGGTGCTCGAGTTGACGCTGGCGGACCGGGCTGCGGTCCCCGAGGCGATGCGGGCGACGCAGGACCTTGCCGCCGGCGACGGGCGGCCGGACGGCAATCGCCTGAGTATCCCGGTGACGGCAGCGTCCGGGACCGTGGTGCGCGCCGTGCGAGCCCTTGACGCCGCCGGGGTTGAGGTGACCGACATCGCGCTCCGCCGCCCCACCCTCGACGATGTGTTCCTGAGCCTGACCGCGCGGCCCGCCTCGAAGGAGGCGGCGTGAGCGCGGCGGCAGCGGTGGCGCATCCCCCACGGCGCTCTGTGCGGATCGGCTGGGGGTTCTACGATGCCGCAGTCCTGACCTGGCGCAACGTTCTCCGAAACCTCCGGAACCCGACCTTCCTGCTCACCGAGGTCCTGGTCGTTCCGATCCTTTTCACCGTCCTGTTCGCGTACGTCTTCGGCGGCGCGATCCACACACCCGGCGTCAGCTATGTCGACTTCCTGATGCCCGGCGTATTCATCCAGACCGCGCTGGTCGGCTCGATCAACGGCGCGGTAGCCCTGGCCGACGACCTGCAGAAGGGGCTAATGGATCGCTTCCGCTCCCTACCCATCGCCTACTGGGCCGTGCCCGTGGCCCGCGTGGTCGCCGACCTCGCATTCGACGCCATCGGACTCGGCATCATGATCGCCGTCGGATACGCGATCGGCTTCCGGTTCCACGGGACGGCCCTCGCCAACGCGGGCGCGGTGGGGCTGGTCCTGCTGTTCGGATTCGCGGTCGCCTGCCTGGGCACCGTCCTGGGCGCCGCCCTTCGAACACCCGCGGCCGTCCAGGGGGCGGGCGGCCTGGTCATCTTCCCGCTGATGTTCGCCAGCTCCGTGTTCGTGCCGGTACAGACGATGCCGTGGTGGCTGCGCGCCGTCGTGCAGCGCTCGCCGGTCACCTACGCCGCCGACGGAGTCCGGCACCTCGGACTGGGCGCGGCGGGCGCCGCCGAGTCCGTCACGATGGCCGTCGTCTGGGCGGTGGGGATCGCCGCGATCTGCATCCCGCTCGCCGCCTACCTGTTCCGCCGGCTGACCCGCTGACGCCGTTGCACACGTCGCCCGACCGGCGGGCTCGGCCACGCAAGTCATCTCATCATCGTTCCGGCGCCGCAGTCGGGGCGGCAGCGGAGTCAGCGTAGACTACGCCGCCAAGACCGGCGCTCCCACAGTCCAGGGTAAGGAGGCGGCGTGGAGATCCTCCACAACATCGCCCAGCGCAGGCTGCGGAGCACGTTGACGATCGGCGGCATCGTGGTCGGTGTTCTGGCGCTCACATTGACCGGCGCCATGGCCGAGCACTTCCACGCGCAGTTCGAGGGTGGAGATGCTTACTTCAGGTCCAACATCCAGGTCGCGGACGACGCGGGCAGCTACGCCGGGGTCATCTCCCTGAGCAAAATCGACCCCATTCAAAAAGTCCCCGGAGTTGCCGTCGCTCTGCCGTCGATCGGGCTCCCGGCCCGGCCGGGTAGTGCCACCAGCGTTCCTCTCGGTGCTCCCGACACCATCGCCTATGCCGATCCCCGAGAAAGGGACCACTCCAGGCTCAAGGCCGCGCTTGCAGATGGCCGCCAGCTGCAGCCCAACCGGCAGGGTGAAGTCGTACTTGGCCATGACCTGGCCAACGAGTACGGGGTCAAGGTTGGTGATCGCCTCGACCTGCCGATCCGGCCCCAGAACGCCAATCCCGACTTCGTCAACCACCCCTTCAAGGTGGTAGGCATTCTCAAGAAGACGAATACGCTGCCCGACGCCACGGCCTCGGTCGGCCTGCTCGACGCGCAGATGCTTCTGCAGGAGAGCCTCCCGGCCTCCTTTCGGGACCGGCTCGACCCATCTTCGCTGGCTTCGAGGATCACCGTATACGGGAAACCCGGCGTCGATCTGGACATGCTGGCCGACCGGATAAATGCCACCGTCCCCGGGGTCACAGCGACCAGGCCTACAGATTTCGTCAACAACTTCGATCAAGGTGCTCGGTTTGCCGCCATCGCCGTGGGGACGGCTCTGCTGGCGCTCTTGTTCGGCGCAATCCTCCTGATCAACACCATGGTCGTGGCCGTCATCGAACGGCAGGGCGAGATTGCTCTCAAGATGACCTTTGGCGCGCAACCCTGGCATATCGTGGCCGAATACCTGCTCGAGGCAACCATCATCGGGTTGGTCGGTGGCCTGATCGGCTTCGCTGCTGGAGCCGGGCTGGCCGCCCTGCTCGACCTGGCCGGCAGGACGGTGAACATGGACGTCTTCTTGATAACCGACAGGCTTGCCAAGATCACGCTCGGACTGTCCCTGGCGCTGGGAGTCGGAGCCGGCATGATTCCATCGCTGCGAGCTGCCAGGCTGGATCCGGACCGGGCGTTGCGGGCGCCGTAGAAGTGAGAGCGAAGGAAAGGCAGGTGGCGGCAGTCGAGGTCCGCGATCTGATCAGGAAATACCGTCAGGGGGAGGACAACATGGTCCGTGCCCTCGACGGTGTCACCCTGAGCATCGATACCGGCGAGTTCGTCTCCCTGGTCGGCCGTTCCGGGAGTGGGAAGACCACCTTCTTGCACTGCGTAGGTCTGCTCCTTCGGCCCACGACCGGCCAGGTGCTCATCGACGGCGTCGACACGACCGCGCTGACCGACGGCCAGAGGGCTGACTTCCGAGGACGCCGAATCGGCTTCGTATTCCGGCACCAGAGTCTCCTTCCCACCCTGACGGCGCTGCAGAACGTCATGCTGCCGCTGCGCTATGGCCCGATCGGCACAGGTGGAAAAAAGCGCGCCCGCGAGCTCCTCGACCTCGTCGGGCTCGGAGACCTCGTAAACCACCGTCCGGGCCAGCTCACCGTGGCGGAGAGCCAGCGAGTGGCGATTGCTCGCGCGTTGATCAAGGCACCGGCCCTGGTAGTTGCGGACGAGCCTACCGGTGAGGTGGACAACGAGACCTCGGACGAGCTGCTCTTCCTGATGCAGCAGCTGAACCGAACTAGCGGCGTGACCTTCATCATCGCCACACACGACATCGACGTGGCCACCTGCATGGACCGGGTGATCCGTCTCAGCGATGGGCAGGTTGGCGCGGACGAGCGGCTTCGGGTCGAACGGGGCCGCCGCTCCAGCATCCGGTAAACGACAGCTTCGGCGGTCGCGCCGAATGGGCGGGCCGATGTGCTTCAATACCGGAGATCCAGTGGGGGTAGCCGGAGAGCCTTTCAGGCGAAGGCGGTTGGATCCAGCCCGACTCGAGCGGTTTCTGCCGCGCCGGGTCACGCGACGGCACGTCATCGGCGGGGCGCTCGCAGTCGGAGCTGGAGTGAGCGCTCTAAGGCTGCTGAGCCTCGAGCGCAAGATTCCCAGTGTCAGGAGCGCGGTTGTCCCGAAGACCGAAGGCAAGACCGTCGAGTGGCCGTCACCGCTCGCTCAGCAGACGGCGCGGATCGCTCATCTTCTGCGGCGCGCGACCTTCGGCGCCGGGCCGGACGAGCTCGAGGCGGCGCTCAAGCTCGGTTACGGGAGAGTGGTCGACCAGCTTGTCGAGACGCCACCCGGCGAGCCACCCGCCGTTCCCGGGAACTCAGCCGACATCGGCGCCCTCCAGCAGTGGTGGGTGGACCACATGCTGGCCACACCCACGCCATTCGCCGAGAGGATGACCCTCTTCTGGCATGGCCATTTCACGAGCGACTACCGCAAGGTCGGCACCGGTCAGCCGTACCTGTACTGGCAGAATCTGACCTGGCGGAAGATGGCGCTCTCCAACCTGGCATCTCTGTTGATGCAGGTCACGATCGATCCCGGCATGATGCGCTACCTGGATCTGGCGACAAGCACTGGAAAGAGTCCCAACGAGAACTACTCACGTGAGCTGCTGGAGCTGTTCACGATGGGAGCCGGCAGCTTCGGAGAAGGGGACGTCCGAGCTGCCGCCAGCGCGCTCGCCGGCTGGCGACTTCCGGTGGCCGCCGACAACTCCAGGGTCGGCATCTTCGAGCAGCGGCGTGCGTACTCAGGCGGCCCGCTGACGTTCCTGGGCAAGACCGGGCGGCTGGACTTGAAGAGCGTCATCGACGGCATCCTCGCCAGCGATGCGACGGCCACGTTCCTCGTCACCAAAGTCGTGCACCACTTCGTCTCACCGGCTCCGCAGGCGAGCTACATCCGCCGCCTGGCCGATGAGTTCCGGACCGGCAAGTACGACTTCAAGACGCTGATGCGTAGCGTCTTCTTGAGCCCGGAGTTCATCAACAGCCAGTCCTACCGGTCCCTGATCAAGTCGCCGATCGAGTACATGATCAGCGCCCTCAAAGCTCTCAAAGCTCCACAGCTCTCGGGGCTGGTTCTGGAGGCCGGCGAGCAGATGGGTCAGATGGTCTTCGATCCGCCAGATGTCGCCGGCTGGCCCAACAACGATGCGTGGATCTCGTCCAGCACCGTAATGGCTCGGATCAATTTCGCCGTCTCCGCCCTTAGCCAGCTGAGAAACCTGCCTCCGGCCGGAGACCTTGCCAGGCTCCAGCTGGACGGAGTCTTGAGCCCTGTGACCACCAGGTTGCTCGATCAGGCCGGCGACGATCGAACGCGCTGGACGATCGTGCTGATGGCTCCTGAATTCAATCTCAAATAGGTGTTCGTGACATGAGCAAGGACCAGGTCGGGATCAACGAGCTGAAGCGCAGGGACTTCCTCCGGGCCGGCCTCGTCTTCGGGGCTGCATCCAGCGCCCTGGCCGCGGGCTACGCGGCCGTCCCGGACGCCTTTGCTCGTGCCGTCTACGCGGCCAAGCAGGGGGGCGTGAAGAACGACAACGTCCTGGTCATGATCCAGCTGGCCGGGGGAAACGACCACCTCCGCACGGTGATCCCCCTGCAGGACCCAAAGCTCCACGACCTGCGTCCGGTGCTTGCCGCGCAATCGGTGCCGATGGCTCTGCCCCTCAACAGCAGCTTCGGCCTGAATCAAAACATGCCTGGCATCAAGTCGCTCTGGGACCAGGGCAAGCTCGCCGTCGTCGAAGGTGTCGGCTACCCCAACCCGAGCTTCTCCCACTTCGAATCGATCCGGGTCTGGGAGACCGGGGACCCCACTCGCCGTCAGGTCGAAGGCTGGCTGGGCAAGACGATAACGAAGAACTACGATTCCCAGGGCCACCCGCTGACCGGCTGCGCGTGCGGCACCACCAACGTGCCCGGCGCACTCCGCGATCTTCACGCAACCGTTTCGGTGATAAACAGCTCCAGAACGTTCGGGCTCCAGGGCGGCACCAGGACCGAAACAACGGCGGGAGCCCTCTGGAAAGGAACGCCAGGCATATACGGCGCCCTCTTCGACACCGCCATCTCCACCGTCCAGGAGACCATCGCCAGCGTCAGAACAGCAATGAGGTCGCAGTCAAGCGTCAGGTACTCGGATAACGCCAAGCTCGTTTATCCATCGAAGACAGAGCTCGGGGCGGCTCTCCAGCTGGCCGCTTCCCTGATCACGAGCGGAAGTGGCGTCAAACTCCTGCACGTCACTCTGGGCGGCTTCGACACCCACCAGACCGAGCTCAACAGGCACAACGACCTGATGGGGTACCTCGACCAGTCGGTGGCGGCGTTCTATCACGACCTGGACATCCACGGGTTCGCCGACAAGGTCCTGATCGCGACCTGGTCGGAGTTCAGCCGGCGACCCCAGGAGAACGCCAGCGGCGGCACCGACCACGGAGCAGCGTCAGTGGTTCTGCTCATGGGCAATCCTGTCAAGGGCGGTTTCTACGGCCAGACGCCCAGCCTCAGCGACCTGGACGGGACCGGCAACCTGAAGTACACAGTCGACTTTCGGGCCATCTACCAGGAGATCTTGAACAACCACCTGGGCGCGGACGCGCGGGAAATCCTGGGTCAGAGCTTCGATCGGGTACCTTTTCTCAAGAGGCCAAGCGTCTGAGGTGACAGCCAGAGTTTGAGAGGCCTGCCTGCCTGGGTGCTCAAGGGCAGCGCAGTCTGCCTGACCGTGCTAGCCGCCGTGGGTTCGGCGAGCTATGTCGGCGGCCATGTGAAGAATCCCTCGGCTCCGCTGCGACCACCCTTGCATCCTCAGACCGGCCTGTCGGCTGCCGGTGACACACGAGGCCAGGTAAACCTTCCGCCTGGCCTGCGCACCACGGCCAGCGGGCCCGTCACCGAAACCCATGTTTCATGAGGGGTCGGACGAAACGCTCGACTTCGCTGGCTGGCCAGCTGCCGGTCCTTTTGCGGGTAGGCGTTCTTCTCAGCGGAAACGCGAGGCATGAACCTCGACACCTATCTCTGGATCCTGGCTCGAGTCAGCGGCCTCACCGCCGCTGCGGCGCTGGCGATATCACTGTTGACGGGGCTGGCCCTGCGCAGCGCGGTGCTCGACTGGCTGACCACGAACCGGGCCCTGCGCTCCACGCATGAGTTCACGGCGATTCTCTGGATACCTCTGGGGCTTTCCCACATGGTCCTGCTCCTGCTGGACGGCAATGTCAGGACACCGATCCGTCTGATCGACCTCGTGCTTCCCTTCAGAGCTTCTTATGGGTCGCTTGCGATCGGGCTGGGTACGCTGAGCTTTGACATCCTGGTGCTGGTTGCGGTCACCGGGTGGCTTCGCCGGCAGATCCATCCTTCTGCCTGGCGGTGGATCCACCGCCTCTCCTACCTCGCCTGTGGAATGATCTTCCTGCACGCCCTGCTCGGAGGAAGCGACTTCAGCGCCCCCCAGGTTTCTGCCATCGCCTGGTCGGTGGCTGCAGTCCTGGCAGTCCTCACTGTCGCCCGCTTGCTGTGGGGCCGCCTGTCCGCCGAAGGTCGAGACCTCCAGCGCGGCCGGCCCAACCCTTGATCTTCAGTGCATTGAGCCGGAGCCGGCTTGCTGGGTGCGCGGAAGACCGAAATACGAGAGAACGCTGTTGTCGAAGCGTGTGCTGGCCGAGACCTGGCTACTCGGAAGGGTAAGCACCAGCAGTCCCACCGCCTGAAGCACGCGGGCGGCGTGGTCCGGCAGAGCAGATCGGCCAGGTACCCAGCTGCGGCCGTTGGCGCAGCGCCATCGACATCGTGCGACGGACGCCGGCCGGCACCAACCTCCTGAGGGACCGCCAGCGATGGGCGTCGGTCGCGCGTGGGCTGCCAAGTTTGGATCACCCCCCTCCCCCGGCTTCGCCGGGTACTCCCCCGACTCCGCGGGGGAGAGTTTTCAAACCAGCTCTCGTGATCGCTCCACTGGCCCGCGCCGCTTGAACCCAAGCACGCCTACGCCCGCGGGCCGAACGCGGATGGGCCATGATGGGCCTGGAGTTGGCGCGTGACCGACCGGCAAGTGAAGTTCGGCATCCTCGTCTGGCCCCAGTACACCGATTGGCCCTCGCTACGCGACGCCGGCGCGGCCGTAGATCGCCTGGGCTTCGAGTCGCTCTGGACCTGGGACCACGTTTATCCAATCGTGGGCTCGCCTGAGGGGCCCATCTTCGAGGGATACCTGACACTGGCTGGGTGGTCCTGCGTTACCGAGCGTGTCAGGTTGGGGCTCCTGGTAGGCGCGAACACCTTCCGGAATCCGGCTCTTGTGGCCAAGATGGTCACGACTCTTGACCACATGTGCGGCGGCCGAGCCATCCTCGGGATCGGCGGCGCCTGGTTTCAGCTCGAGCACGACGCCTATGGATTCGACTTCGGATCCACCGTGGGCGATCGTCTCGACAGGCTTGACGAAGCGGTGATGATCATCCGAGGCATGCTCGACGGCGGGCGGCCCAGCGCGCGCTCACACTACTCCACCCATGCAGCTCGGAACGATCCGCCTCCGTTGCAGCGACACCTGCCGATTCTGGTGGGCGGCGGCGGGGAGCGGAGGACACTGGCGACGGTGGCCCGCTACGCCGATAAGTGGAATGTCGGCGGCGACGTGGAGACGCTGCGCCATAAGGACAGCGTCCTGCGCCGCTGGTGCGAGCAGCTTGGGCGCAACAGCGATGAGATCGAGCGGACCCTTATGGCCGGCTCGGTGGTCGTGCGCGGGTCCGAGTCTGCCGCCCAGCGGGTCGTAGCTGAGATCAGGCGAACCAACCGCGGATGGGAGGGTACGCCGGCTCTGGTCGGGACGCCCGACATGATCATTGATCAGCTGTCGCCTTACATAGATCTCGGCTTCCACACCATATACTTCGACTTTCCGGCTCCCTACGATCGGGAGACGCTGGAGCGGCTTGCCGATGAAGTCAGACCTCCACTTCAGCATCAGCTTTCGTCTTTGCCCGCCTCATAGGCCGGGTGCACACTGGTTGACTCAAGGAAATGCGTACTCCAACCGCCTGCTTGGCGCTCGTCTGCCGGCCTTGGGCTATGCCGACCCTCCCAGGCGAGGCGTGCACAGGCAGAGCGCGAACCGTTCTTCGGCGTCCGTGTACCAGCGAGTGAGTGCGAGGCCGCTCTCACGCAGCGCCTGCTCGATCGACGCGTGAGTGAACTTGACACTGATCTCGGTCATCAGCAGCTCACCGGCCGCGAACTCCACGGTCAGTCCAGCGCCAGGCAGTCGCACACGTTGTCGCCGGCGCGAGCGAAGGTGCATCTCGATCCGGGACTGCGCTCGATCGAATCGGGCGACGTGGTCGAAGGCCGCCAGATCGAAGTCGGCGGCCAGCTGACGATTTAGCACCCGCAGTACATTGCGGTTGAAGTCGGCGGTCACGCCCTCGGCGTCGTTGTATGCGGCCACCAGTTCGGCCTCGTCCTTTACCAGGTCGACACCGAGCAGGAACGCGTCGCCCGGTTGGAGAAGACCGCGCACATGGTCGAGGAAGGCGCGCCGCTCGGCGCCGTCGAAGTTGCCTATGGTACTGCCGAGAAAGACAACCAGCTGGCGTCCGTAGCGCGGGACCCGATCAAGATGCGCCGCAAAGTCGCCGACCATCGCGTAGACACTGATGCCAGGGAAGTCAGCGGCAATCCTGCGCGCAGTCTGCTGGAGCTTCGTCTCGCTGATGTCGAATGGCACGTAGAAGCCCAGGCGATGGCCCATTGCGGCACCGATGAGCACGCTGGTCTTGCGCGCAGATCCTGAGCCGAGCTCAACAAGCGCCTCTGGCGCCACCGCTGCGATCACCTCAGGGGCCACCCGCCGGAGGATCTCGGCCTCCGTGCGGGTCAGGTAATACTCAGGCAGCTCGGTGATGGCCTCAAAGAGCTCTGATCCCCGCTCGTCGTAGAGCCAGCGCGGCAGCAGTGTCTTGGGGGTTGCCGTCAGGCCGGCCCGGACGTCGGCAATGAGATCCTGGCGGGCATCCTGGCCGAATGTGTGGATGGCGATGGTGACCGGGGCGGGGATCATGACGCGCCTCCGTCGCTCGCGCAGCGGAATCCGGCGAAGATCTGGCGCTTGAGACGCGAGTCCCAGTTGCGAAACGTGTTCCGGGCGACGCGCGGTCGGGTCGCCCACGAGGCGCCGCGGAGCACCTTGAACTCTGAGCCGAAGAACGGCTCCGAATACTCCGCATAGGGGAAGGCCCGGAATCCTGCGTAGGGGAGAAAGTCGCTGCCGGTCCACTCCCAAACGTCGCCCAGCATCTGCTCGCAGCCGAATGCGCTGGCACCGCCCGGATAGGCGCCGACCGGCGCGGGCGAGAGCAGCCGCTGGTCGAGGTTGGCCAGATGTGGCGTCGGCGGGTCGTCGCCCCATGGGTACCTGCGGCAGCGGGCGAGCGCCGGATCCCAAGCTGCGGCCACCTCCCACTCGAGCTCCGTTGGGAGGCGCTTACCTGCCCATCGGGCGTACGCCTGAGCCTCGAACCAGGAGACCTGGCTGACCGGCAAGCGGGGGTCGATGGGGAGAAGATGGCCAAAGCGATTGGAGGCCCATCCCTCACCTGAGTGCGTCCAGTGCTCAGGAGCCTGGATGCCGAAGATAGACCTCCACTCCCAGCCGTCGGCGCTCCACAGTTCCTCGCGCTCGTAGCCACAGTCGGCAATAAAGCGCAGGTACTCGCCGTTACTGACCGGAAAGCGGTCGATGCGGAAGGCTGACAGCTCGGTCTCGTGGCATGGGTGCTCGTTGTCGTATGGCTCGTGCGAGTCACTGCCGATCGAGTACCGGCCGGCCGGGATGGAGACCATGTCGGGCTCGACCACCCGGCCGGCGGGCGGGTCCGGCAGGACCGGTAGACGGTCGCGGTAACGCCCCGGCGTGAGCTGCAGCGTCTGCAGGATCGTTTCGTCGTGCTGATGCTCGTGCTGGAGAATGAGGTCGTAGACGAAGCCGCCGCGAAGCAGCGGATCGTCGCCGTCGAACTCGATCTCTTCCAGCAGCGCCAGTGTGCGACGCCGGACGTCAGCCAGGTACGCGGCAGCGCTGGCGCGGTCCAGGAGCTGGCGCCGGCCGCGTGCCACGCGTGGTGTCTCGATCGCGTTGTACGTGTGGAGCAGCTCCTCGTCGATGGGAGGCGCGCCAGATAGGCGCTGAACAAGCCAGAGTTCCTCGAACACGCCGATGTGTGCGTAGTCCCAAACCGGCGGACTCATCAACATGTCGTACTGGGTGGTCAGGCGCTCATCTTCGACGGGCGCCAGGAGTTCATGCGTACGCTGCCGAGCCTCTGCGAGATCGGCCGCGATCTGCTGCTTGAGATTCATGGTGTCTTACCCGAGGCTCCGCAAACGAATCCAGCCCGTCTTGCCGCGGCTCCGAAATCTCCAGCCGTAGATCATCGCTTGGTCCTCCTCTGCGATTCTTGAGTCGGTATTGCGACTGGGTCGCGATTACCACTATGGCCGAGGCGGCTCGGTGGCTGCAAGGTGGTAGCTGCCTACCGTTCAAGTTACCAGAACACGTGTTCGGAAGGCGGCCCGCGCCAGGCATGGCCCGCCGTCGAGACCGACGAGTCGGCAAGGCGCCGACCGATGAGCCAGGCTCGCTGTCCGCCGAGGCTCCCGACGCGGGATTGTCGAGCTTACGCCAGCGCGGCATGATCTGCCGGCGTGAACTGTTCCGGGTCGAACGTGGTAGACGCCGGCTTCTGCCGCAAAAGTCGAATGTTTGAGACTGTCTCCGATCGGTTACGATATATCGCATAACATCGCATCGCATCCAGTACAGGAGGTATCAGAAATGGAAGCGAGATTTATGGGATGGCGTGGCCCATGGGCCGGCCGCTTCACACCGTTCGCAGGACCACGGGGCCCACGCGGCGCGTGGGGGGCGTGGGCTTTTGGAAGGGGTTTCGGCCGTGGTTTTCGCGGCCCATGGGGCCCGCCGGGGCCACGGGCACGTCGGGGAAACGTACGTGTCGCGATCTTGGCCTTGCTCGCCGAGCAGCCGATGCACGGTTACCAGGTGATCCAGGAGCTGGAGAGCCGAACCGGTGGCGCTTGGCGCGTCAGCCCGGGCTCCGTCTATCCGACTCTGCAGATGCTCGAGGAAGAGGGTTTGATCTCGAGCGAGGAGATCGAGGGCAAGCGCGTTTACTCATTAACCGACGCCGGGCGAAACCAGGTCGAGAGCCAGAAGGAAAGGGGCCGTGCACCATGGGACGAGGTCGTCGGTGGTGGTGACGAGACTTTGCACAGCCTGCGAGATGCCGCACTCCAGCTTGGTGCCGCGGCGATGCAGGTTGCTCACGCAGGTTCGACGGGGCAGATCGACCGCACCGTGGCAATCCTCAACGAGGCGCGACGGCAGCTCTACGCGATTCTGGCCGAGGACTCCGCCGGGGGCGAGCAAAGCACAGAACCCGATCAGTAGCAGCCATCCCAGCCAGGCCAAGCTGGAGCAGATTCCGAGCCAGCTTGGCCATGGCTTGGCCACGGGGTGGCGCGACGAGGAGGTCCGCGATGCGCACTATTTCCGGCGAAACGACCTCTCAGGTGCTCGGGATAGGTCCCCGCGCGGAAATGGGACCTCATTCGGCGGGTTCCAGGCGGTACGGTTCGCTCCATCCCTACCTGGTGGGTCAGTAGACTGCCCGCGTGATGACCGTGGTCCTGGGCATCGCAGCTCTCCTGGGATGGGCTGCGTTTGAGTTCGCCTTCCGGGCTCCCGGCGAGGCGAGCACCTGGCATGGGAAGGCCACCGACCGTGGGAGCACCCGGTTGCTGGTCCTCGCATACGCGGTGGCCGCCGTCTTACCGGCTCTGCTGCGGCAGGTGGACTTCGGCGGTGTGGGCCAGGCCGCCTGGGCCGGCGTCGCGCTGGCCTTCGCCGGACTGATAATCCGTGGATGGGGCATGCGGACACTGGGACGGTCGTACAGCCGCACCCTGCGCACGTCTAGCGATCAGCGCCTGGTCACGACAGGGCCGTACCGCTGGGTCCGCCACCCGGGCTACCTGGGCAGCATGGCGGTGTGGGTGGGTGCTTCGTTGGCGTTCCACAGCTGGGTGGCGGCGATCATCGTCGCAATGCTGATGGTCCTCGCTTACGGCTGGCGCATCAGCGCCGAAGAGCGGATGCTCGCCGAGCACTTCGGTGATGAATATCGGAAGTATGTCGCCCGCACCGCGCGGCTGATCCCGGGAGTCTTCTGATCTGCGCGGCGGCTCCTGGTGATCTGACGATGAGGCGTGCGCCCGGGAGGACGCGGCCGGCCGTTTAGTTTTAGTCCGGCACCTCAGCCGGGGTGACCGGGATGCGCCGGCGGGCGGATTTCACCAGCGCCTCACAGAGGGACAGAGTGGCCAGGTTGTCGCGGCCCGACGTCTCAGGTGTCCTGCCCGTGCTGACCGCCGCGGCGAACTCGGCCAGGCAGCCGGCCCGGTCTATAAGCTCCAGCCTCGGCAGCTCGACCTCCCTCGGTTCGGCCCCTCGCTCACGGACCACCAGGCGGTCGGCGCCCGAGTCGTACATGGACCGCCGGCTGGTCCACCACGCCTCGCCGGCCTCGAAGGCCATGCGCCACTCGCCGGCCCACGCGGTTGCCTGCCCCCAGCCGATCCAGCTGCCGCGGTAGCTGGCCACCACGCTGTCGCCAAACCGAACGGTAGCCACCGCTGCAGGCGGCCCGGCGAAGCCGCTCCAGGACGGGTTCCACGCCTCGCAGGTGACAGCGGTCGCCTCTCGGCCCAGAACGAAGCGCAGGAGGTCGGCGTGGTGGACCGCCATGTCCAGCAGCAGCGGCTGCTCGAGAAGGCGGTGCCCCGTACCGGGTTCTGATACCGGCTCGTGCCGAAAGTCGACCTCGACCTCGTGCGGCTCCCCCAGCCCGCCGGCGCGGACGAGCTCGGCAGCCGCCCGGGCCGCCGGGAAGAAGCGATAGTTCTGGTTGACCATCAGGACGAGGCGGCGACGCTCAGCAAGGGTGACGACCTCAGCCGCCTCGGCCGGGGTTGCTGCGAAGGGCTTCTCGACGAGCACGTGCCGGCCGGCCTCGAGGGCGTTGCGGGCCACCGGCACGTGCGCCGGCAGGGTCGTGGCGACCAGCACCGCGTCGGCGTCGGTCGCGGCCAGCGCGTCCCCCAGAGAGGTGAAGCAATGCTCCTTCGGAACGCCGGCATGCTCGACGACCAGGTGCAGGGCAGCCGGGTCCACATCCACGCAGCCGGCCAGCTCGACCTCCGGTACCTGGGGCAGCATGCCCGCGACCCAGTGCCTGCCGGACTGGCCCAGGCCCACCGCGAGCAGCCGCAGCACACCGCGAGTATGAGGTGCTCGGGCGCAGAAGGCGGTAGAAGCGGTAGAACCGGGTCATGCGCGTGACGGTGTGGGGCGAGAATGTCCACGAGCGTCGAGATCCCGAGGTCGCGGCCATTTACCCGGAGGGTATGCACGAGGCGATCGCGCAAGGGATTCGCGAGCAAGGTGGCGCGGACGTCTCCGTATGCACCGCAACCCTGGACCAGCCGGAGCAGGGCCTGGGGCGCGTTGTGCTGGGCGCGACGGACGTGCTGACCTGGTGGGGACACGCCGCCCACGACGACGTCGCGGACGACGTTGTTAGACGCGTGTGCGACCGGGTGCGGGGCGGCATGGGCCTGGTGGTACTGCACTCGGGCCACTACTCCCGGGTGTTCAGGGAGCTGATGGGCACCACGTGCGCGCTGCGCTGGCGCAACGCCGGCGAGAGAGAGCTGGTATGGACGGTGGCCCCGGCCCACCCCATCGCGGACGGCTTGCCGGATGTATTTGCGATCCCGCGCCAGGAGACGTACGGCGAATTCTTCGACGTGCCGCCGCCCGACGAGCTGGTCTTCATAAGCTCGTTCGCGGGCGGCGAGGTCTTTCGCAGTGGATGCTGCTTCGCTCGAGGACGCGGTCGGATCTTCTACTTCAGCCCAGGCGATCAGGAGTACCCCGTCTACCACCAGGCCGAGGTCCGCCGGGTGATCGCGAATGCCGTCCGCTGGGCCGCGCCTCGCGGACGCGTGCGAGATGCCCCCTTCGAGCCCATCCATGCAGACCCGCCCTGACGGAGCGCCCGGCGTGGTCGTGGCCTGCAGTCATGCGAGCCATAACAGGAGTGGAGTCGGGCCCGATTGGGCCCGGTTCCTGGTCACCGACCTTCCTGGGTCTGGTGCACAGCTGTCCCTGGTGTGTCCCACTTGACCGGGCAAATCGTCCTATGGCCTCCATGCGCGTCTGTCTCAAAACTTAACGAGATGGCGAGTAGGCTCTCAGAGAGAAGACATCAACTCCTCGCGCTCGCGGCGATCATCCTCCTCGCACTCGTGCTGTTGCTGGTCGTCGGCCTCCGTGGCGGTCTATTCCGCTTGGGCGAGGCGTCATCGCAGGGCTCGACCGGCGGCGATGGGTCCAGCGTGACCGGCGGCTTCAGTGCAGACGCAAGCGTAGGGACTGGAGTCCCCGATACCCTGGATGCCGGCAGCGGCTATCAGGCGATCTACAGCGGCCAGATCTCGAGTGGACAGACGGCTGCTGGTCCAACCGGCGGTGGAACGAGCGGTAGCACGTCAGCAGTGGCCCAGCCGTCCGGCCCACAGACCACCGGCAGCCCCGGCAGCGGTACGAGCAGCGCCGGGACAGGTGATCAGAGCGCCGGCAGTGGAGTTGGCAATCCAGGTGGCAGTCCGACACTCGGTGGTGGCCAGACCAGCGAAGGTATCGCGACGCCGGAGCTTCCCAGCGCTCTCCTGTTCGTGCTTGGTCTGATCTCGGTGGCCGGCGTGGCGTGGCTGTTCACGCGACGCCGGAATGCGCTCGGCCACAGTTAGCCGGCAGATCAAGTCGGGCGCGACGGCGCCCTTCCTCGAGGCGACGATGGCCTTTGCGACGGTGGCCGCCGCCGCCCTCGTCTACCTCCCCGTATTTGTTCACGCGGTCGGCGTCTGGCGTGTGGATCAGGAATTCTCGTTCGGTTTCTTGGTCCCGCCGGTATCCCTCGGCCTTGCGGCGCTGCGCTGGCGGGAGCTGGTCGCCGCCAGGAGCGCCGGACCGCCAGCTGCTCTTGTCGTGCTGGCGACCGGGCTCGTTCTCCTCGTTGTGGGTAGCCACAGCGACGTCCACGCCCTGGCAGCCGCGTCGTTGCTGCCTGTGGTCCTTGGCGCATCGGCCTACCTCTATGGAGTGTCGACGGCCCGGCTGATCGCGCTGCCCGCACTGCTGCTCACGGGCGGCCTGTCCTTGTACAGGGGTCTGCTCAGCTCGGTCGGCTTCGCGCTGCAGCAGCTGACCGCGGAGGCGTCGGCAGGAGCCGCTGCGGTGCTGGGAGTGCCCGTTCGTCGTTCCGGAGTCGACCTCTTCGCCGGGAACGTCCATCTCATCGTCGCTCAGGCCTGCAGTGGGATGGATTCCCTGCTCGCCCTTCTCTGCCTGGGCCTTGTGTTCACGGCCCTGGCTCGTGCGACGCTTCTGCGGCGGGCTGTGCTCATCGGCCTGGTGCTGCCGATCATCCTGGCCGCCAACGTGCTTCGCGTCACGCTGGTCCTGATACTGTCGCAGTCTCTCGGCCGCGCCGTCGCCGAGGGGGTCCTCCACGATCTGCTCAGCGCTTCCCTGTTCGTGGCGGCGACAGTGCTCTTCGCGGTCGCCGGTGTCGCTTTGCGATGCACCCCCTCATTCGTCGGTACTCGCTCGTCGTCTGCCTGATCCTCGTGGGCGGCGGCGCCGCCTCGGCACTCCGGCAGGAGGCCCCCGCGACGCCGAACCTGCCGACTGTCGAGGCGCTGACTTCGGGCAGCTTCTGGCGAGCCGAGGCCGCCTCGTCGGCGACGGGCTCTGGCATGGCGTACCAACAGTGGCAGCTCGTCGGTGCCTCAGGTCAGCAGGCTTTGTTGTATATCGGCGTAACTTCGCGAGTTCCGACGATGCTGCGCTGGAGCGGCGAGCTTGGGTACCAGGGCGAAGGCTACTTGGTCGTCGACCGGCGCAATCTCCTTGTTCAGCTCGGACATGGCCAGCAAGCCACGGCCGGCGAGGCCATGCTGCAGCACCTGTCGGAGCGGCGCGTCATCCGATACGCGATCGTGGGCCCGCATGGCATTGGCCGCGAGGCCCGCGACTTGATGCTGGGCGCGGCCTGGGACGCGGTCCGTGGCCATGCCGCCGCTTATTACCTCGTACGCGTATCGACGTCAGTGGATAGCGGCGTCGCCGCAACCGCTCTTTTCGCCCGCGTCCTGTCTCGCCTTGGTGGAGTGGCGGGGTAGTCCGCGTCAGCCAGAGGCGGCAAACCTGCTCCTGATCGCGGACACGATCTCCGCCGGCGCGTCCTCCTGAATGTAATGACTGGCGTCGTTGATCTCGATCACATCGGCATTCGGAAAATCACGCCGCCAGCGGTCCCTGACGTCCTTGTGGCTGCCGAAGGCTCGGTCCTTCAGGCCCCAGATGACCAACATCGGCTGGCTGGCCAGCCGCTTCGGCGCCTCTGCCGCCAACTGAGCCAGCCATGGCCGCGACTTCCGGATCTCGCGGGGAAACACAGCCACGCCAAGCCGTGCCTCCGGAGCTGGTTGGGCAGCCCGGTACTGCTCCATGACTTCCGGAGCCATCGGGTGCGCCACTCCACCGGGCATCAGCGTTTCAACGAAAAAGTTGTTCTTTACAATCGCCCGCTGCATCAACGGGGTGGACATGAAGAGGCTGAAGCCCTTGAAGAAAAGGCTGTCCGCGGGCCAGTACCAGGTGTTGGCAAAGACAAGACCGTCGATGCGGGACGGGTCGCTGAGAGCCAGTGACATGCCGATGGGACCTCCCCAGTCCTGGCCCATGACGATGAACTGGTGTAGTTCAAGGCTCTTGACCAGGCTGCCGACCATCTCTGCGTGCTCGCGCGGAGTGTAGCCGTAGCCTTGCTCGGGCCGGTCAGAGTGACCGAAACCAGGGTAGTCAGGAGCGATGCAGCGGAAGCCATCCCTCAAGCCCCGGATGATGTCGCGGTAAAGAAAGCTCCAGGTTGGGTTGCCATGCAGTAATACGATCGGCCGCCCAGCGCCCTCGTCCACGTAGTGCATGCGAATGCCTTCATGCTCGTGCCACCGGGACTCGAACGGATAGAGGTCTTGTGCGGTCCGAAAGCTCAATTTCATGTCGTGTTCTCCTCGGCGGGGCCCAGCAAGGTCCCGAACACTCTCGGCATCGGATAGAGGGCGCCCGAGAGCTCAACCCAAATCGACCCCGAGGCGCGAATTCTACGCCGGGGATTCCCGAGACCCGTGGGTTCGATCTGCGGTTCCAGGGGTCGTGGCGATTACCCCGTCTCGCCCGCCTGCCCCGCGTCGAAGATGGCGTAAATCTATCTGGTGTGGGCATTGACGACAGGGAACGGCGGCAGAGGCTTCGCTTTGGACCACCGGCCGGGCCGCCGCTCACGACCCCTCCCCGGGTGCGCCGACTGCCCACCGGCCTGCTGGTGGCGAGCGCATTCATGGGTGCTGCTGCTGCGACAGCAGCAGCCTTCCTGCTGGCGACGCCGCACGGCCACGTTGCGCCGGGCTGTTGGTGGTGGACCGCAACCAGAGCGGGCGATGTCGTACCTGGTGGCCTCGGCTGCCTGCGTGGCTACTATCGGGGCGGCGGCTCTATCGCCGAGGGGCCGAGACCGGCCGATTATGCCCTGGCCATCGCTTACGGCGAACCCGACCAGCCGAAAGGACGAGCACCCTGCCCGTTCCGCTCAGGTGACGCTGTCGTGGTGCGCTATCACGCTGTGTTTGACGACGGGCGGACGATCGCTGTCATCGATGACTGTCGTTGATCGACGGAGCTGGTCACCGGCATCCGCGTAGCCGCCGGAAACGCGTCAGCTCGACCTGGCGGGCGTGCGCGTTTGCTGCACCGACCTCAGGTCGCGGACGGACCTCCACATGCGGGTCCTTGCCCGCGGCTCGCCTCACGGCCACTTCGAGCCGCTGCCAATCGATGCTCTCATTCGGATAGTCATCGCGTGAATGCGCCCCGCGGGATTCCTTACGGGCTATCGCGGATTGCAGAACCAGGCACGCAAGCCGCCTGGCCGCTTCGGCCGTGGTGCCGCATCCGACGTCAGCATTCAGGCGGTGCAGGCCCTCCAGCATCGGGACTGGGGAGCGTAGTGGTCCCGCCGACGCCGCCAGCAGGCGGCGGACGTCATCGAGCCGCAGGCGTCCGCCGGAAGGTGCTTCTACCTCCGTGCAGGGGGTTCGCCCACGACCGTGCACCGGTGCGACCAGCGCGCTTCTTCCGGCCAGCCGTCCCAGTACGACCGCTTCCAGCAGCGAGTTGCTGGCAAGTCGATTGGCTCCATGTGCGCCAGAGCGGGTGCACTCGCCGGCCGCGAGGAGTCCTCTCACGGTCGTTCGACCCCGGACGTCGACGACGATCCCACCCATCGTGTAGTGCGCGGCCGGCGCCACCGGTACCAGATCTCGTCCTGGGTCGATTCCAACCCGCCGGCAGCGCGCCACGAAGCCCGGAAAGCCCCTTCGGAGGCCGGCCTCGCCGATCGGAGCCGCGTCGAGAAAGACGCATCGGCTGCCTGTTCTCCGCAGATGGAGGGCAATCGTTCTGGCGACAGTGGCGCGCGTGGCCAGCTCGCCTCGCGGATCGGCGTCGAGCAGAAAGCGCCTCCCGTCAGCGTCGACCAGGACCGCTCCCGCCCCACGCAGAGCCTCGGTCACGAGAAACGTGCGGTGTGGGCCCGCGTATGCCGTGGGGTGAAACTGCACGAACTCCAGGTCCGCCACGTCTGCGCCGGCCTCGAGGGCCGCGACCAGTCCGGCTCCATGACAGACGCTTGTCGTGGTCGATCGAGCGAACAGTCCCCCGTAGCCGCCGGTGGCGAGCACTGTGGCGTTTCCACGCAGCTCGATGAGCTCATCGCCCAGGCGAAACCTGGCGCCGACGACGAGATCGCCCGCCTTCAGAAACCCCTCCAGCCAGGCGCCGTCGACCCAGCGCAAACGGCCACGTTGACGCATCGCCGCCGCTTCACGGCGCAGGGCGGACATGATGGCGGCGCCGCTGCAATCACCGCCGGCATGAAGGACGCGAGGCCGCGAATGGGCACCCTCGAGGACAAGGGCGCGGTTGCCCCCCGCACCGGCGTCGAACACGACGCCGTGCGCCTCCAGCCAGGCCACCGCCCGTGGCGCCTCGAACACGAGCAACTTGACGGTCGAGGCGTCGCACACTCCAGCCCCAGCCGACAGGGTGTCCGCCTCGTGCAGCTCCGGGGAGTCGTCGCAGCCGACGGCGGCCGCGATGCCGCCCTGGGCCAGCTCTGAAGAGCCTGGTCCTGCTGACGCGACGACAACCGAAGCCCCGGCTTCTGCCGCCTCGAGCGCGGCGGATAGGGCTGCGACCCCGCTGCCGACGACCAGCATGTCCGTCATCCCACGCTGACCATCCGCTCCAGAGCGATGCGGGCCTGCGATGCCACGGGCTCCGACACGGTGATCTCGTGGATGCCGTCTCTGAGGGAGCGCACCAGCTTCGGCAACGTGATCTTCTTCATGTAGCGGCAAACCGCTCGCTCGCTTACGGCGTAGAAGCGTTTGTCAGCGTCGGGTACCTCCTTTCGCAGCCGGTGGAGAATGCCGATCTCGGTCGCGACCACGAAGGACTTGCGCGGGGACATGCGGGCGTGTCGGACCATGCCTTCGGTGGAAAGGATGTGCACGCGGTCGGCGTCCAGGTCTCCCGCAGCGGAGTAGAACATGCACGAGCTGGCGCAGCCACACTCCGGATGAACCATGAGATCGGCGTCGCCGTGCTCCTGCCGCGCCCGCTCCAAGTCGGCGGGCCGGATGCCGGCGTGGACGTGGCATTCGCCGGGCCAGACGTGCATGGAGCGGCCTGTAATCCGCTCCAGGTAAGTACCCAGGAACATATCGGGGGCGAACAGGATGGGCTGGTCGGCTGGGATGGCCTCGATCACCGCTTTGGCGTTGCCCGATGTGCAGCACCAGTCGCTCTCGGCCTTGACCTCCGCGCTGGTGTTGACGTAGGTGACGGCGACAGCCCCGGGGTGCCGAGCCTTCCATGCCCGAAGCTGGTCGGCATCGATCGTGTCGGCTAGCGAACAGCCTGCTTCGAGATCGGGCAGCAAGATGCGTTTGGCGGGGTTGAGGATGGCGGCGGTCTCGGCCATGAAGTGGACCCCGCAGAAGAGGATGCCCCTGGCATCGGTCCGGGCTGCCGCCCTCGCCAGGCCAAGCGAGTCACCGACGATGTCGGCGACGTCCTGCACCTCAGGCACCTGGTAGTTATGTGCCAGGATCACCGTCTTCCGTTCCGAGGCCAGGCGGCGCACCTCCTCCTGAAGCTCGGCCACGTCTGGCGGAAGCTGGCGGCGGCGGTAGCAAGCAGCGTGAGCTCCGAGCCGAGCGGTCAGCCCTGAATTCAACTGCACGGTCGTCTGTGCCAGGTCCTGTCAACCTCCATCGAGACGTCCAGCGCTGGAGCGGAGTGGGTCAGGGCGCCGACCGAGATCCGATCGACCCCGGTCGCCGCATAGGCGCCGATCGTGGCCAGGCTGACTCCTCCTGACACTTCGAGGAGGGCGCGGCCCCCTGTCAGGCGAACCGCCTCAGCGACCTGGCCGACGTCCATATTGTCGAGCAGGACGACGTCCACTCCCTCGGCCACGGCGGCTTCCATTTCCTCGAGTGACTCCACTTCCACCTGCAGTGGACGGCTGGGTAGACGGGCCAGGCTGATGGCCTGCCGGGTGCCGCCTGCCGCAGCCACGTGGTTGTCCTTCACAAGGACGGCGGACGCGAGGTCAGAGCGGTGGTTGACGCCGCCGCCCATCCGTACGGCGTATCGCTGGAGCGCGCGAAGGCCTGGGGCGGTCTTCCGTGTGTCCAGCACGACGGTCTTCGACCCAGCCGCATCGACAAATCGGCGAGTCAGCGTGGCTACGCCAGAGAGCTGCTGAACGAAGTTGAGGGCAGTGCGCTCGGCCCGGAGGAGGCTGGCCAGCGGCCCATTGAGTCGCGCCAGGATCTGATGGGCCGAGATGAAGGTTCCATCCTCGACGACCGCCTCGAACCGCACCGAGCAGTCGACCTGACGAAATACTTCGTGGGCGATGGGCAAGCCGGCAACCACACCGGCCGACCGGGCGATCAAGTGGGCCGATCCCTGGAGGGTCGGCGGCACCACCGCCTCCGTCGTGACGTCGCTGTCGACGGCGTCCTCCATCAGGGCTTCCCTGACCTTGGCTTCGACCTGCTCCCACGGGATTGGCGTCCTCATTCCGCGGCGCTGTCTCCCGGGATGGTGTCGTGCCACGGCAGCTCTCTCGCCCAGGTACCCATGACTGGGCCCGTGAAGCGGTAGAGGTCCCCGGGCCGGCCGACGCGGCCGACCGAGGCCCGCCTGCCGACGTGGACCAGGACACCGGATGCGAACAGGGGGCTGAACGCCTTCTTGAAGTTGCCCGTGTTCAGACGCAAGAGCGCCGGGTCGAGGATTGCCGCGTAGACCGCCCGAAGCTCGGGCAGCGTGACCGTTTCCGGCAGCAGCTGGAAGGCCAGCCACGAGTAGCGCAGCTTTGCCTGGGCCCGGTTGGTAGCCACCCGGAGCATGTCCGCGTGGTCGAAGGCCAGAGACTCTGCCGGCAGTCCGCGGACAGGGACCCACTCAGCCCGCATGATTCCGCCTCCAGGGGCCAGGCTCAGCCCATCGCTCCGCTCCAACGCGAGATGCGCGACCGAGACGACGCGGCCACGAGAGTCGCGGTCGGGTGCTCCGAAGGTGCCCAGCTGCTCGAGGTACCAGTTGGCAGCGTCGAGGCCTGCCTTGGTCTGAAGGGCGCGCCGGGCGGCGCCGTCGAACGACTCGTCGGCTCTGACGAGCACGCCTGGGAAGGACCACTTACCCGCAAAGGCGGCGTCCTCGCGCTTGACGAGGAGGACCTGCCAGGCGCGATGGATTGGCTCATCAAGGCTGACGGTGAAGAGGATTACGTCTACCGCCACCACGGTATTTGGCTGGAGCCGGGTGATCGGGGCGGAGGTCTTCGTGGTTCGGGCTGTCATCTGACCGAGGTTTGACTTTAGCAGATTCTAATCAGGTGGATCCAAATCTCTGGCGAGGCATCTCGGGCCTGCTGAGGTGGTGAGGCCAGCGGGTCCAGCCAAGGAGGACACCTGCGTGCGGTCTATCCCGCCGCCTCCTCGGATTCTGCGTCCGGCAGGTCGCGGAGAGTTCGGAGGGGGCTGAGCGTGGTGGGCAGTGCGCAGCACACCGTGATAGCCGCGGCCGTGACGAGCGCCAATCGGAGGCCGATGAGCTGACCCAGCAATCCGCCGGCCAGTGAGGCCGCAACGCTGCCGGCGTTGATGACGAGCCCGACCCCGGCGGTGGTCCGGCCGAGCAGCTGATCTGGGATCACGGCTTGCTGTATCGCCTGCTGTGCGACGTTGTAGGTCATCACGCCTACGCCGCTGATGAGGGCGCCAATGATGAGCAGTGGAAAGATCAACGGCCTGTGCGCAAAGGCGGCACCAGTGCGAACGAGAACGCCGGCCGCCAGTAAGAACGTGGCGACGACCATAGCGAGTCCGAGTCCTGCCCGACGCTGGAGCGGTCGGATAAGTAGCGAGCCGAGCAGCGAGCTGAGGCTGGACGCCACGAAAACCAGGCCCAGACTCGCCGGTGGGATTCCGATCTGTCCGACAAATAGGAGGACGAAGACGGCGGCGGACATGCCGCTTCCAGTGTTCGCGATGAGGAGCGTGCCCGTAATCGCCCTCAAGAGCGGCTGCCGCCGTAACAGCGTGAATCCTGCGATTGCCTCGCGAGCCACGTGCCGTCGTCTTGCACGCTCCACCCGCGGCTCGCTCAGGCGGAGCCAGAAGGCCGTTGCCGCCCCGACCAGGAACGATGACGCGTCAATCACGATCGCCACTGGCGCGGTCAGCAGCTGGACCGCGGCTCCCGCGAGCCCTGGGCCGATCAACGAAGCCACCGTCCTGCTCGTCTGGTAGCGGGTATTCGCCTCCACGAGCCGGTCTCGCCCCACCAGCGTCGGCAGGAACGAGACCTGAGCAACGCCGAAGAACGCAGCCGCCGACCCCGCGAGAAAAGCGACGACATAGAGTTGTTGGATCGAAAGCACGTGTATGGCTGCCGCCACCGGCACCGTTGCCAGCACGGTCGCGCTCGCGAGCTGCGTGACGATCATTACGGGCCGGCGTCGGGCTCTGTCCAGCCACACGCCGGCGACCATGCCGAAGAGCAGGCCCGGAGCGAATTGAAGGGCTGCCAGCACGCCCATCTCGGCGGGGGTTGCACGCAACGTGAGTGCAGCCGCGATCGGCAGGGCGAGCAGCGTGAACTGGGAGCCGAGCATGGAGACGGATTGGCCGCTCCAGAACTTCAGGAACTCTGGGTCGCGGAGCAAGCCCGGCTGGCCAGTGCTCATCCCTGCCACAGAAATCTCCGGGTGGCCCCTTCGTTCAAACATCAGTCCGCCAGGCGGCCGCACCTCCAGTGTCGATCCGGCCGAAAGCCGTTCGCGTAGAGGGTGAGAAGCCGGCAGGATGCCGGCTGTAACGTCAAGGAGAGTGCAGATGAAGCGGTACCTGCTCAGCATCTATCAGCCCGACGGACCGACCCCCCCGCCCGAGGTCCTGGAGACGGTGATGGGCGACGTCAACGCATTGATCAGGGAGGTCAAGGCTGCCGGCGCCTGGGTCTTCAACGGCGGGCTGTACCCCTCGAGCACGGCCACGGTGGTGCGGCTGAGGGACGGCGACCTGCTTACGACCGACGGCCCGTTCGCGGAGGGCAAGGAGCACGTCGGCGGCTGCTTGATCATCAAGGCACCCGATCTCGACGCTGCGCTCGAGTGGGGCCGTAAGGCAGCCCGGGCGACAACCCTCCCGATCGAGGTGCGGCCGTTCCAGGACCAGGCAGACGACTGATACCGGCGGGTCTGTCCTGCTGGTCTGGAAGAGTGGGTTCGGGAGGTCGGGTCGCCCGGTGGCCCTGCCTCCCCGGCTCACCGCGTCCACGGTCAGGTGGTGCGAGTCCTCGAGGTCCGGCCTGTGCGGGCCGCCGGGTGCGCTTCCAGATGCGAACTCAGCGCTTAACCAGTCGGGCGCCACAGCTTAACGGCGTGAAGGGCGCCCCTTAGCCGCCCCGTCCCTACGATCGGCCGAGACGGTATGAGAACCGTCGGGTCGGTTCAGCCGGAATCTCGCATCCCGGAGGAGTCGCGTCCGGATGCGTCCTCGCTCGAGGGATTTCGGCTCATGGGAGGCGGTGATGAGTGAAGACTCTGCGCAGACGGCTGGACGGTTGTCGCGCCGTGCGTTCCTGAAGGGCGTCGGTGCCGGCGGCGCCTCGCTGGCAGTCGGGACCATGGTCGCTCGGCCGGTCTTCGCCGAGACGCCCGAGCTCTGGCTGAAGCCGGGCGCGGTGGCCGAGCTGCCGGCTCAACTGCATCTCCAGTTCGGCCGCAACGCAGCCGAGGAGATGGTCGCATCCTGGTCAACCACGGTGCCGGTGGCGCGGCCGCGGATCAGGCTGGGCACGTCGCCCGGCGACCTCGATCGCACAATCGAGGCGTTCGTGAAGACGTATACGGACGGCCTGAGCGGAACGCAGGTGCTCACGTACCACGCGCGGGTGCATGGTCTGCGGCCGGACACCGATTACCACTACCAGGTCCTGCACGACGGGTCACAGCCCGTGGCTGGAAGCTTTCGGACCGCGCCGCGGGGGCGCGCGCCGCTGACCTTCAGCAGCTTCGGCGATCAGAGCATCCCGGACAAGCTGGGCAACCCGCCCACGCAGCCCTGGACGCCTTACGCCGGTCTGGTCGTCGGCGAGGTGGAAGCGCGCCGGCCCCTGTTCCATCTGCTCAACGGCGACCTGTGCTACGGGAACGTCGCCGGCCGTGAGCACCTCCGCGTTCAGACCTGGCGCAGCTTCTGGAACAACAACACGCGCTCTGCTCGCTTCCGGCCGTGGATGCCGGCCGCCGGCAACCACGAGAACGAACGCCTGGACGGCCGGCCGGGGCTCGACCCTTTCAAGGCCTATCAGACCTGGTTCGAGCTCCCCAGCAGCGGCTCTGACCCCGAGTTCCATGGCCTGTGGTACACGTTCCGCGTTGGTGCCGTGCAGGTGGTTTCGATCAACAACGATGACGTCTGCTACCAGAACGGCGGGAACACGTACGTCCGTGGCTACAGTGGGGGCGCCCAGAAGTCCTGGCTGAGCCGAACGCTGGCTGCGGCCCGAAGCGACGAGGACGTCGACTGGATTGTCGTATGCATGCACCAGGTCGCTATGTCGACCGCAATCCCGTTCAATGGGAGCGAACTGGGCATTCGAGAGGAGTGGCTGCCGCTGTTCGACCGATTCGGCGTCGACCTGGTCGTCAGCGGGCACGAGCATCACTACGAACGTACCTTCGCCGTGCGCGGCCAGGAGGGCCAGTACAGGCGCCCGGTGCCGGCGACGCACGATGTCGACCAGATCGACACGAGCAAGGGCACCGTACACATGATTCTGGGCGGGGGCGGCCACAACGCCTCGTCCTACAACCTCTACTCGGTCAAGGATGGCGCCTTCGAGGCGGAGCTCATCGCGCCGCAGAACCCTGCGGCCCCCACAACACCTGCTGTACCGATTCCGCTTATCACACCCAGGCCTCGGGAGAGGGCGACGTGGTCGGCAACCAACGCCAGCACCGATCCGGTCGCGTCTCACGCGCGCGACTCTGGCCACGGGTATGGCTTCGCGTCGTTTGAAGTCGACCCAGGTTCCGAGCCGGGCGGCTGGACCACGATCACCGTCCGCTACCACCGAACGCTCGACCCGGCCAACCCGGCTGATTCAGGTAAGGTGCGGGAGTTTGACAGCTTCACGCTGAGACGTCGGCGCGCCGACGGCGAGGACGAGCGAGAGCGCAGCGAGGAGGAGGCCGCGGTCGTCAGGTAAACCGCGGGTGAGACGAGCCAGCGCGTTTGGCCGGATGGCCGCGAGGTCGTACTGAATCAGACCGCACTACGGTTGGTGATAGGTTGATCCTCGAGACCAGGCTCACAGCGGTCCGGGGCCCAGGCACCGTTATGCTCCAGCAGCCTGCGCGTTATGCGTCGTAGAAACTGCACTTCATCGTCCGATAGATGTCCCGAGAACGACTCCCGGAGGGTCGCAGCGAATGTGCGGTCTGCTTTGGTGAGCACCTCCCGGCCCGTGTCCGTAAGAGTGACGCGGACGACGCGCCGGTTGTCTCGGGGGATGTCGCGGTCGATCAGGCGCTTCCCCTCGAGTCGGTCCGCGATCCGCGTGAGTCCACTCGGGCTGGCCAGCAGTTGCGCGGCCATCTCGCTCATCTGAAGCGCGCGCCCGTCGGAGGACCGGAGGCGCCAGAGGAGCTCGAACTCCAGCCAGGACAGGCCCGCCTCCGCACCCAGGCGTTCCTCTAGCCGGCTCTGCAGCACGCGGCTCGTCTGCTGGAGATTCAGCCAGGCGACGATCCGCTCGCGCTGCGTGAGCGCTACCGGGGCCTTCATGGATGGATCTTACCTCCCAACGGTTGACAAGGCAAACCTCGCCAAAATAAACTTTGCATTCCCAACATTTGTCTAAGGAATACTTGTTAGGAGAAGGTTTTATGCCGACAGGCTCATTGGACTTCACAACCGCCGCTTCTGAAGCACAGCTGGCATCCCTCGCGGAGAGATTGCGAGAGCGAAACTTCGAGGTCCTGGTGGTCGACAGTGCCTCGGATGCGCGGAGCGCCGTACTCGAGCGCATCCCCGCCGGCTCCGAAGTGCATTCCGGCAAGTCAAAGACCCTCGAGGACGCCGGCGTCTTCAAGAGCCTCATGGAGTCTGGGAAGTACACATTTCTCCGCAACCAGCTGTTCCAGATGGATCGGCAAACGCAGATGCGCGAGATCCGCAAACTGGGCGCCGCTCCGGACTTCATGGTCGGCAGCGTCCAGGCTGTGACCGAGGCGGGACAACTTGTCGCCGCCTCAGCAAGCGGAAGCCAGCTTGGGCCGTACGCCTCTGGTGCGGGGCAGCTGATCCTCGTGATCGGCAGCCAGAAGATCGTTCGCGACCTCGAGACCGCGCTCGGCCGCATCCGCGAGTACGTTCAGCCCTACGAGGATGCGCGTCTGCGTGAGCATTTCGGCATCGGGACCCAGCTCGCCAGGATCCTGATCCTCGAGCGCGATTTCCGCCCCGGCCGGACCACGATCATCCTCGTAAGAGAGCCAATCGGCGTCTGATGGGGAAAAACTCTCCCCCGCGAAGTCGGACCGCGAAGTCGGGGGAGTACCGGCGCAGCCGGGGAGGGGGGTCCCGCGAAGTCGGGGGAGTACCGGCGCAGCCGGGGAGGGGGTCCCGCGAAGTCGGGGGAGTACCGGCGCAGCCGGGGAGGGGGGTTCCCCGCGAAGTCGGGGGAGCACCAGAGCAGCCGGGGAGAGGGGGCCAAGGCCGCGGTATGGGCGTTCGACTTTGAACGCTCACTCGGCCCACGGGGCGCGGTGGATCCCGCGCGCGCGGGCTGACAGCGCGCACATCGCTCGTTGTGGACGTTCACCTCGTGCCGGTAGCCAGGTGAGGATCCCGAAGCGGCTGTCCCGTTTCGAGATACGTCTTCATACCGCTGAGAATGAACATCCAGCCGCCCGAGACGTTCTGGGCGGTCTTCGGTGAGCCCTCGAGCTGATCGTGGGTGACCGTCAGCTTCGAGAAGCCGCCCTCCTGCGGCTCGATCTCCCAGGTGACGCGGCTCGGTTCCTCAGCCGCCAGCTCGGCATCGTAGAGCGCGCGCCAGGTGACGACGAGCCTCCGAGGCCGGTCGGATTCGAGGATGGTGTCGTCGCCCCACAGCGATGAGCGGTCCGGCGAGTAGTAGCGGATGGGTGACCCTGCTTCTCCAGTGGTCTCTACCTGTGCGCCGTGGAAGTACATACGGGTGAACTCCGGCCTGGTGATGGCGTCCCAGACGCGCTCAGGAGTTGCCTTGATGAAGATTTGATACACCTGCTCCGGCTTGGCCGCCATCGTGTGACCTCCTTCTAAGCCGGCCTTCAGCGCTGTCAGGGCTGCGGCCCGGGATTCGGTGAACTTGCTGACCCAGCGGTCATGGATGAGCTGGACCGGGACCGGGTTCAGGTAGTGGTACTTCTCACGGCCGACTTTGCGTGCGACGACCAGGCCGGCCGCCTCCAGGACCCGGAGATGCTTCATAACCCCGAAGCGGGTCATGGTGGGCACCTGGGTCTGCAGGTCGCTCAGAGTACGACCTTCTTGCTCGAAGAGCCGGTCCAGCAGCAGTCTTCGAGTCGGATCGGCCAGGGCTCGGAACACCTGGTCGTCGACCACCGGCCAAGTGTAAGTGCGCATCTTGCCGGGTCTTGACATGTGCCTTGCCGGTCACCTATCCTACGCGTGACCGAATAGTCACGTGATTTCAGGAGGCAGACAATTGGCAAGCCCGGCGGTTTGGTTCGAAATCGTTGGCAAAGACGGGGCAAAGCTGCGCCGCTTCTATCGGGAGCTCTTCGACTGGCAGATCGACGACAGCGACACGACGATGGACTACGGCCTGGTGGCTCCAGCTGAAGGTGGCATCGGTGGGGGGGTCGGCCGAAGCCAGGATGGGGGTGCGGGCCACGTCACGTTTTACGTCGAGGTGGCCGATCCCGAGGCTTACCTCGCCAGGGCGGAGAAGCTCGGCGGCAAGACGGTGGTCCCGCCCAGCGAGATTCCATCGGTCAACCTGACGTTTGCGATGTTTACGGATCCGGAGGGCCATCTGATCGGGCTCTCCAAGGGAGCCGTCCAGTAGTTCTGCAGAGAGCACGGGTCCGCGGCCTCCGGCCGCGACCCTGCTCCAGCAGGCCCCCGGCGGACAAGGGCGACAGGAGGAGGTCAGTCGTGAAGTACGTCGTGTTCTACCAGTCCGCTCCCGCCGTCGTTCCCATAGCGCGACTGCACTTCCCCGCCCATCGAGCGCGCTACGAGGACTTCCACGCCCGCGGCGCCCTCCTGATGATCGGCACGTTTGCGAACCCGCAAGAAGAAGGTTCGATGGCGATCTTCACCACCCGCGAGGCCGCTGAGGAGTTCGTCAGTGACGACCCGTTTGTCGTCCACGGCGTGGTCAGTAACTGGGAGATCCGCGAATGGAACGAGGCACTCGCGGTGTCGCCACGAGCTGGTTGATTACTGGCCGATTCAGCGGGGCACTTTCTCCGGATTGGACCAAGTGCCCGTGCGCCCTATTCCAACCCCTCTGATCGGGCCATTCTGCAGCACTTGGTTCACTTGCGGGACTTCAGCCCGCGCAGAGCCAACAGGAGCTGGAGACATGCCGACAGGCGCCGGGCGACCAGCGGACGCGGATAGTCGACCGTCCGGCCTCCGATGAAATATGCGCCAGCGATTGCCAGGACCGGGAGCAGCCACAGGCCGGTGGCGGCGGCCCGCAGCGTGAAGCTGCGGTCCCGCGCCCAGACGTGGCGCGTCCAGAACGTGACGTCCGCAAGAGGGTCGGCATAAGCCCCGAACGCCGTCGGCGCGGTACGACGGGCAAGCCAGCCGTCGGCGACGTCGGTCGCCACCGCAAGCGCCGGCCCCCAGCGCCGGGCCGGCAGGTTCGCGCGGAGCATGGTCAGGGCGTTGGCAGGCCCGATTGAGCCCGCTCTGGCCCCAAGCAGACCAAGGTGCGTCATTGCCAGCGACCAGCTCGCGGTCAGCAACACCGGGGATCGCCGGGCGATGGGCAGCATTGCCAGATGCACGAAGGTCACCTCGACGGCGGCGCGCGGATGCCTGCGGGCCTGCTCCGCCGAGCGCGCTCCGCAGCGTCGGAGGAAGGTGGCCCAGGCAGCCGGCCGCCAGCGCGACGCCCGGAGCTCCGCGAGCGCATCGTTTACGAAAACGCGGCTATCGCGAGATCGGTTGACGGCGGGACGCACTTGCATCCGGAGAATGAAACACTAGGGCAGGATTCGACCGCACGTCCGTGACCCACGTCACCTGCCTGCGCGTGCCGGCAGTCCTTGCCGTGCCAGTCTGAACTCGAACGTTCACTTCGCGCGGGTGCCATGATGGCTGGCACATCAGATCCGGGGCGTCGCAAGTAGACGCGAAAGTGTCGCTGAGTAGGAGGCAGTTAGTGGCGATGAGCGTTTTCTTCGGCTACCACATGCCGAACTTCAGCTTCCAGGAAGTGCGTCGGGAGCACCTGTTTGATCACGTGGCCGGCCTGACTCAGGCCGCGGAGGCGGCCGGCTTCGACCTCGTCACTGTGATGGACCACTTCTATCAGATCCGTGGCGTGGGGCCGGAGACGGAGCCGATGCTGGAGGCCTACACGACCCTGGGCGGCCTCGCAGCCCGGACCACGCGGATCCTCCTCGGGACTCTAGTCACGGGTGTGACCTATCGCAACCCGGCGCTGCTCGCGAAGATGGTCACGACGCTCGACACCGTCTCCGCGGGCCGGGCCATCCTTGGTATCGGCGCCGCCTGGAACGAGGACGAGCACCTCGGGTATGGCTTCGACTTTCCTCCGATCGGCCGGCGCATGGACAGGCTGGATGAGGCACTGCGGATCGCCAAGCTGATGTTCACTGAGGAACGCCCGAGCTTCAATGGCCGCTTCTACCGGATCGACCGTGCGCTCAACAGTCCGCGGCCTATCCAGGAGGGCGGTCCCAGAATCCTGGTCGGTGGGATCGGGGAGAGCAGGACGCTCCGGCTGGTGGCTCGCTACGCCGACATATCCAACTTCTTTCCGCTGCCGCTCGACGAGCTCAAGCGAAAGCTCGAGATTCTGGAGCAGCACTGTGAGACCGAGGGTCGCGATCCCTCCACCATCCTCAAGACGGTGATGGCGCCCTTCCGGCTGGTGATGAACGAGCAGGAGGCCAGGGTCCTCGCGGACAGGCTTCCGCAAGATGCGCCGCCCCTGGCCCGGCCCGCGACGCCCGAGCAGGCGGCAGGCGTCCTCCGCGACTACCTCGCGGCCGGATTCCAGGGCTTCGTGTTCCGCAATGCGAACCTCTCGACTCCCGAGCTCCTTACCGCTGCCGGCGACTTGAAAAGCCTCGTGGATTAGGACAGCTGTCCACCGCCCGACGGACGTATGCGCTGAAGGAAAGAGACTGACGAGGCTGGATGTTGAATAGCCGTGTTGAACGAGTCCGACCTCCATTCCTCGGCCGATTGGTCAAAGGGGCTGGCGGCCATCGCTTATCACGAGGCGGGCCATGTCGTGGTTGGCCACCTCCTGGGCCTGCAACTCCTGGACACCGACCTCTGGACAGACAGCGAAGGCGGCCGCGGACACACACACTTCGCCCATCCTGGCAGCTGGTTCCAGCCCCTGCGCGGGACCCTGTCCGCGCGTGAGCACGATCTGATCGAGAGAGTCCTGACCACGTTTATGGCTGGACTCGCAGCCGAGTCTCGCTTTGGCCACGAAGATCCAGACGGCAGCGGTTATGACGTCGATCAGTCGATGCGTGAATGGGTCAGCTTCATCGCTGATACGACCGAGGAGCGCAGCGCGGCGCTGGACAGGTTCCTGGACCGGGCGGCGACCATGGTCGAGCGCCCCCAGGTGTGGGGTGCAATCGAGGCAGTGGCCTCTTCACTGCTCGAGCGGCGACAGCTCGAAGGATTCGCAGCGGCTCAGATCGTGGTGGGTGCGCTTCGCGGATCGCCGGGCGAACCTGAGCACGGCCCTGCCTCGACCTGACCGCCTGGCGCCCGGCTCGCATGCCGACCGGTGGCCGGTATGGTGGTCGAATGCTGGAGACCGGCCGGCTGGTCGTCCTTCTCGGCTTTTCGCTCCTGGTTGTAGGCGTCGTGATGATGCTGCTGGGACGCTTCCACCTACCCGGCGACTTCGCCTTCAGGCGAGGCGAGATGGTGTTCCTGCTTCCGCTGGCCGGCAGCGTCGTAGCCTCCGTTGTACTGACGATCTTGCTGAACCTTCTTCTCAGATCCAGGTGAGCCGCCGAGTCCGGATCCGGCAGTGAGAATCCATCTCGATACCGACCTCGGGGGAGACCCAGATGATGTCTGCGCCCTGGCAATGCTCCTGGGTTGGCCAGGCGTCGAGGTCGTCGGCATCACGACGACAATCGACCCAGATGGACGGAGGGCCGGCTACGTCGCCCACTGCCTGGATCTGGCAGGTCGGGCCGACATTCCGGTAGCAGCCGGCGCCGGGGTGTCGCTGTCCACGCTCCGCGTCGCCAGCCCCGTCGAGCGCTACTGGCCACGCACGCTTGCCCCCCGTCCGTCACCCGCCGGGGCGGCGCTCGACCTGCTCAGCCGCAGCGTCGAGGAGGGGGCGACAATCGTTGGGATCGGTCCATACACCAACCTGGCGATGGTCGAGGTCGTCCGGCCAGGAACCCTCAGCCGGGCGCCCGTCGTGGTCATGGGAGGATGGATCAAGGCACCCTCCGACGACCTCCCGGCCTGGGGTCCGGAGATGGACTGGAACGTGCAGTACGACACCAGAGCGGCCGAGATTCTCGCCGCCACCGCCCAACTTACCCTGGTGACGCTCCCGGTGACCCTTAAAGCCCACCTGCGCGCCACCGATACGCCGCGCCTTCGCGCCTCAGGGAGGCTCGGCGAGTTGCTGGCTGACCAGAGCGAGGCCTGGGCTCATGATTCGGGGATGGGCAACCTCGGGCGGGCTCACGCCGCCCTTCCGGATGATTTATTGAACTTCCATTACGACCCCGTCGCCTGTGCAGTCGCGCTCGGCTGGTCGGGAGCGGCCGTCGACGGCGTGCCTCTGCAGACCGTTCTGGAAGGCGAGGTCCTGCGCTTCAAACCCGATCTGGAGGGCCGGCTGACGCGGGTAGTCGTCGACGTGGACGGCGAGAG
>Ga0126383_10000074_pt1 | contig 47066 bp, 44 predicted proteins | sample PanSoiMetPlot_35_FD_96882 | JGI IMG/M metagenome (GOLD analysis project Ga0126383, IMG submission 96882) | Tropical forest soil microbial communities from Panama - MetaG Plot_35 | ecosystem: Environmental > Terrestrial > Soil > Tropical forest > Bulk soil | place: Panama | collected 2016-02-17 | reverse complement strand
CTGCTCGGCCGACCATTTGCCGATCGGATAGCCTTGCTGCCACAGGGTGAAGGAGACGCGCGCGACATACGGCGAAAGGCGCGGGATCTGCACTCCAGCCGCGGCGATGCACAGCAAAAGCGGCACCTTGGCCTCGGCGGTCAGCGGCGCCACCGCAGTGGCGACCGGCGACAGGACGATGCCCGTCAAGAGCTGCACGCGGTCGCGCGTGATCAACTCTTGCGCCAGCCGCTTGCCGACTTCCGGGTTGGAGGTGTCGTCGCGCTTCAAAATCTCGATCTTGACCCCGGGCGGCAGATCCTTCTCGTGCTCCTTGAAATAGAGGTCGCTGCCTTTTTGCCCCTGGTCGGCCGCCTGCGCGACAAAGCCGGTATAGCTGTTGATCAGCCCGACCTTGACGGTCTGCGCTGCTAGCGAGACCGGCAAGCTTGCCGCGGCAGCCGCCAGCGCGACAATCATTTTTCGAAGCACTCTCGCCTCCCTTTTGATCACCCTCGACCTTACCACGCCTTGCACCCGGTATCGGGCAATACTTCGCGCTAAGGTCCCCGGCTCAGCATCCATCGCACGGTCAGCACGATCGTGTAGAGGACCGCTACCGAAAAGACCGCGATCGCGCCCCATCTAGTGTATTTCGCGAATTGATACCGGCTGCGTGCCAGTGGCAACACTCCGGCGCTGACGAACAGGAGGATCGTCAAGTACAGAAGAACCTGGAGCAGGCGATCGTCCGACATGGAGGTTTTCAACCGCAGCCGCATCGAGGGCCGGATGTACAGCGCCGTCCGGCTTTGTCATGATAGGGTATGGATCGCATCGACCTTCGCTCCGACACCGTGACCCTCCCGTCAGCGGGTATGCGCCAGGCAATGGCCGCGGCGCTGGTTGGCGACGACCAGTATGGCGAGGATCCGTCAGTCAACCGGCTGCAGGAGCGCATCGCCGAATTGCTCGGCAAGGAAGCCGCCCTCTTTGTGCCGAGCGGCACGATGGCGAACCAGATCGGCCTCAAAATCCTGACGCGGCCCGGCGACGAGATCATCGTCGGCGACGAAGCGCATATCGTGTGGCACGAATCCGGAGCCGGCGCTGCGAATTCCGGCGTCCAATTCACGGTCGTCGGGCAGGGTGGCTTGTTCACCGCCGCGGACCTGCGCACGGCCTACAAGCCACCGGGTCATATCGTGTTTCCGCCGACATCGTTGGTGGCGGTCGAGAACACTCATAATCGCGGGGGCGGGGTTATCTTCCCGCAAGCGGAGGCGGTTGCGATCTGTGCGGCGGCACGTGAGCTCGGCCTCGCCAGCTATCTCGACGGTGCGCGGCTGTTCAACGCCGCCGCTGCGACCGGTGTACCTTTGGCCGAACTCTCCGCGCCGTTCGACTTTGTCTCGGTCGCGCTTTCCAAAGGCCTCGGCTGTCCGGTCGGGAGCCTCATCGCCGGCCGTTACGACGGCATCGTGCGCGCACGGCGCGCGCGGCGCATGTTTGGCGGCGCGATGCGCCAATCGGGCATTCTCGCAGCCGCCGGGCTTTATGCGCTCGAGCACAATTTGTCGCGCCTTGTTGAGGATCACGCAAACGCGCGGCTGTTGGCCGAACGGCTGGCGGGCTTGCGCGGCGTCAGACTCGATCTCGGGACGGTGCAGAGCAACATCGTGATCTTCCGGATGGAGGAGGGCGCGCCGGACGCGGCGACCGTCGTTGCCCGCGCCGAGGAGACCGGGGTATTGGTTTCGGCCTTTGGTACGCGAACGGTGCGTGCCGTTACCCATCTCGATGTGACCCGCGGCGAGTGCCGCCGCGCATCCGACCTGCTGGCCGAGGTCATCGAAGGCCGCTGACGTCGGCGCTTCGCCTGCGCAGCAGGATTTTCTGCTCGCCGGTCAGAACCAGCTCGCCTTTCTGGTTGTGGACGGTAGTGGCGAGCGTGACGACGCCGGTCGAGCGTTGCGGGGTCAATGCAACAATCTCGAGCAGTGGATAGAGTGTGTCTCCCGGGTAGACCGGCTTCAAAAACTTCGACGATTGCTCGGTGAAGGCGATCAACGCGTCGCCGACAGCAAGCGCAAAATTGCTCGCCCCTGCCGCGGTGAAGCACAGGATCTGAAACCCATGCGCCAACGGACCCGGGTGGCCCCGCTCTCGGCAATATTCGACATTGTAATGGATCGGATGATTGTCGGCGGAGAGCATCTGGAAGGCGGCGAAATGCGCCTCGGTCATTGTGCGGCTCGGGATGAAGAACCGCTCGCCGGTCATCAGATCCTCGAAATAGCGGCTTTCCGGGTACCGATGCTGGCCGGGTTCGAAGCTCTCGGTCATGACGCCTCCGGAATCAGCAGGATGTTCTCGGCACGCAGGCGTGCGACCGTTGCAGGGTCGATGCCGAGTTCGGCGAGAATCGCGGCGCCGTGTTCGCCGATTCCCGGGGCCGGCATCATCGCAGCATCGGTCGCGAGCGGAACCCCGGGCGTTCTCGGCGTGGGGAAGTGACCCATCTGTGGTTGGCTTACGCGAACCGCGCCGCCTGTGGCGACGACGTGCGGATCGGCGAGCCAATCGTCAAAGCCGTTGACGCGGTCGGCGAGAATGTCTGCGGCGCGTAACCGCTCGAGCCAAGCTTCGGTGGTGGCGCCGAGGAAGATCGCGCCGATGACGTCGCTCAGCACGGCTGCATTTGCCGCGCGCGCGGCAAAATCGGCAAACCTCGGATCTTCTGCCAGCTCCGGCCGCCCGAGCGCATCGGCCAGCCTCGCATACTGGTCCTCTCGGACCAGCGCCACCATTATCCAGCCGTTCCGGGTCTGGTAGGCGCCGGTCGGGGCGTTCAATTGCCGCGGAGACCCGCCCTCGAGGACATGCTCGGCGAGCTTGTGACCCAGGATAGCCGCCGCACATTGCGCCAAGCTGACCTCGATCCGCCGTCCCTCACCGTGGCGCTCGCGGACATAGAGTGCAACACCCAGCGCCTGGGCCGCATACAGGCCAGTCAGCGTGTCGACGATGATCGCCCCGACCCGGTGCGGCGTGCCGTCATTGCCGAGATTGACCGACATCAGCCCCGAGAAGGCCTGCGCCACGGAATCGGTGCAGGGCAGGGCGGTATAGGGGCCTTCCTGACCAAACCCGCTGACGGAGACGTAAAGAAGCCGTGGATTGCGCGCACGCAATTCGTCATAACCGAGGCCGAGCCGCACGGCGACGCCCGGGCGGAAGCCCTCGATGACGATATCGGAGGCGGTCGCCAGCGCCACTGCGATCTCGCGCGCCTTCGGAGCCTTCAAATCGAGCGCCAGACTGCGCTTGCCGCGATTATAGTGCGCCGACATCGCGGTCTGGTCGCCATACCGCATGCCGAGTCCGCGCGACCAATCCCCGGCAGGCGGCTCGAGCTTGACGACCTCGGCGCCGTGCATTGCCAGCAGCATCGCACAATAGGGCGCGGCAACACCTTGGCCCAGATCCAAGACCCGCAGACCGGCGTACGCTCCTTGGTTATTCATTTCCGTACTCGCGACTGCTGTTATAGCATCGGAGCCGATGAAACACGCCGGTGCCGATGCGCTCGATGCTTTGGGCGATTTGCTGAAAAGCCTGAGGACGCGGAGGACCCTCGTCGAGCGGCGGCCAGGAATATTCTATGTCGGCGGCAGGGCATTTCTGCATTTTCACGAGGATCCCGCCGGCCTCTTCGCTGATCTACGGTTTGAGGGTGAATGGCGGCGTTTCCCGGTGAACACCCCGGAGCAACGAGCCGAGCTGCTTGCCACGATCGACTGCGCCTATTTCTGATCTCTTCCCGAATGTCCTAGCCAAACCGCTACCGATTGCGCGGCGGCTTGCTGTGCTCGTTCATCGATCTCGTGATCCGTCAATGTGCTGAGCGGGTGCTCGATCACTACCAGAGCCAGCCCGTGCATGCCGAGCGCATCGCGCTGCACTTCTGCCTCGCGCAGAAATTCCGTCGTAACCACTACCGCGGCGGGGCGGCCGGCGGCCTCGAGCCTAACTCCGTCATGCGTACAGCACGACGTGCATGACCCTCAGTCGCCGATCGCGGTCAGCACGACATCGTTATCGGCCGCAATGCTCGCGAGCAAAGCCTGATCAGCTTCCTTCGAGAAGCTCTCCTTGCGGTAGTAATTCACTGCCGCAAAGGAGATGTCTTCCTGGAACCTCGCCACCGTTTTTCGCAGCAGGCGGTTAGCGTTCCATTTGGTGTTGTCGAGGACGCCCAGCCGCAGCCCATCGAGCCTGGCTACCCGCGGGGAAAGCGCGAGCGGCTCGGTCTCCACGACGCCCCGCGGGTCGAAGACGATCAGATCCGTTTCATTATTCATAGTCAGGCACTCCAATGCGCTACCCGTCGCCCCCGCGGAAGCGGGGGTCCAGAGCGACCGCCGAGGCCTCGGGGCCCTGGATTCCCGCTTTTGCGAAGGGCTGTCCGGGAAAAGTCTGGGAACAATGTTTCCGAAAACATGCCGGAAATTTTCGCGCAACACGCCGCCCAGTTTACCCTCTCCCACCGCCGGCCGGGGGGAGAGGGCAGGGTGAGGGGGGCCGAGGTGGCGATCAGCGGCGCCGCCCACCTCACCCTCCCGCTGCGCGGGCCCCTCCCTCTCCGAGAGGGCTCTCGCGCGGAGATCTTAAGTCCGGTCTGAGCATTCCACGGTTGAACAGACATATTCCCTGCAACTCCGTCAAATTGCCCGGACAGCCCTGCGCTTTTGCGGGAATGAGGAGAATCGGTTGACGTAAATTCAGATGTTGCACGTGCCGTCGACGCAAATCGGGGACTGCCGGGCGGCGGTCTCGATGCTCCGCAATACCGGCGACGACATATGGCCCCAGCCCGGGATAAAGGCGGAAAACCGGCCGGCTTCGCCGCCGATCACAAAAAGGTGGATATTGTCGGGGCTGGGCACGATCGGAATCCGCGCCTCCGGCTCGCGCTTGTACCATTTCGGCAGATTGCGGTTGTAGATCTTGCCGTAGCGCTCTTTGAAGGTCAGCTCGGAAAAAAGATTGTACGCATGCAGCGCCAGATAATTGCGCGCGTCGTGCCGGGTCCAGCCTTTGGCGGCGATCGTGCGGGCGTGTTCCGGCCCGATGACGACGGCGCAATGGCCGCTCGACACCGCGTTGTTGTTGGCGATCGTGCTCATTGCCGAGCAGATGCTGTCGAGGATGCCCTCAGGATCGTTCGCCACATGGTTGGTGACGCTGTGCGGTGGCTCCGCTGCCAGCACGAAGACGGTCGAATCCTCGGGGCTGAAACCCTTCTCGACGTGGTACGGAGCCCAGGGGCTGGCCGCTTCGTTCTCGGCGACGCAATAGGTGTATTTGCCGGGGTGGCCGAGCGTGCTCTTGTCGAGGTCGCCGGGCCGGCCGCCGCCGACATTGAGCAGCACGAGCCGCAGTGCCCGCCCGATCGTCGCATTGGCGCGGTTGCCCGAGCCGAAGGCGTTGCAATCGCCGTTCATGCCGATCTGGCGGGTGATCGGCCCGTTGACGACCAGAAGCGGCGCCGCCATGTGAGTCGTCGCCTGAACGCCATTGAGGTTGAAGGCCTTCGCGGTCAGCGCCAGCATTGCGGCGCGCACCACCGGCGCATATTCGGGCCTGCAGCCGGCCATGACCATGTTGATGGCTAGCGCCTCGCGGCTCAAATTGCCGTGGCGCGGCGGCACTTTGCACTCGACGAGGTGCGGATCCCCGCCGAGCGCTTCGACAAAGGCGTCGACCAACTCCTGCGTTGGCGGCACCACGGGCAATCCGTCGGTCCATCCCTGCTCGAAATACCATTCGACGAGGTCCGTGCCCGCCGGTACGGCAAGGACGTTCCTCTCTGATGTTTCCGCCGTCTTTAATGCCGATTGCGCCATGGCTTCAGACCGCCGGGCGAGTTCGGATCTCCTCCGGCACTTTGCGCGACAGGAATTGACCGTCTTTTAGGTTTCCGATGAAGGTGCCGTTTTCGACGACAATCTTGCCGCGCAGCATCGTCAGAGACGGCCAGGCGGCGAGATCACGGCCCTCCCAGGGGCTGTAATCGGCTTCGTGCATCTCGGCGGCCCGCACCGTGTGGCGCCGGCGCGGGTCGAGCAGCACGATATCGGCGTCCGAGCCGACTGCCAGCGCACCCTTGCGCGGATAGAGGCCCATGATTTTGGCGGCGTTGCTCGAGACCAGCCCGACAAAGTCCGAGAGCCCGTACCCGCGCTTTTCGACGGTCTCGGTATAGATCAAGGATAGCCGCGGCTCGACTCCGGCATTGCCGCCCGTGGTGTCGTCGATCCGACGGCCCTGCAATTTGATCCTGAGCGGGCAGCAGATCTCGTCGGTCGCGACGGTCTGAATCGCACCATGATCGGTCGCTTTCCACAGGGCCGCCTGGTCCTCGCGATATTTCAATGACGGGTAGGTGTGGTAGATCTGGCCGTTGGGCTCTTTGTAGTCCTCGGCGGTGTACATCAGGTACTGGTGCAGCGTCTCGCCATAGATCGGCATCCCCCTGGCGCGCGCCGCGCCGATCGCGGCGACGCCGGTCGCCGCCGAAGTGTGCATCATGTAGAGCGCCGCACCCTCTATGTTGGCGGCGAGCCGGATCACCCGGTTGAACGACAGATCCTCCGACAAGGTGTTGTGCACCTCTGCCAGGTTCTCAAAGTCGGTGCGGTCCTCGCGGGTCAATTTCTCGTACATGTGCATGACGATGTCGTTGTCCTCGGCGTGGATCGCGGCGATGCCGCCAGCCTGTGCCAGGACCTTCAGCACCTCCCAGATGTCGCCGAAATCGACCATGCGGCCGCGCCGGCTGGGCGTAATGTCGGTCGTAAACATCTTGACCGAGGCGTGCCCGGCCTGCACCGCCTCGGCGAGCTCGCCGAGGCGTTCGGGCGCGATCTTGCCGAGCAGCATCGTGTGGAAGGCGTAATCTCCATAGCAGGCGTCCGCCCACTGCTTGTGGCGCCGCTCGATCGCCTGCTGGATCGTCTCGCCGCCCTCGACCGGGGCGAAGTCGATCGTTGTCGTCGTACCGCCGTGCAAGGCCGCGAGGCTGACGCGCGAGGCTGGCTCCGTCAGGGTGGGTTGAGCGACGCCCGGCATCGGTATCGGCCAGTTGCAATGGACATGCGGGTCGATGCCGCCCGGAATCACGATCTGCCCCGCAGCGTCGACGACCCGCCCCGCGCCAACGTCGGCGAGACTGCCGGGCGCAGCGATCGTAGCAATGCGCTCGCCACTTACGCCGATATCGGCCGGTTGCGGACCCGAGGGAAGGACGGCGAGACCACCAGATACGACGATGTCCAGCATTTGAGGTCTCCTGTTCAGAGTTCGAGCCGGGGGCGCTCGTTGACGGTCAGCACGCGGATGCCGAAATCGTCGATCTGGATCGTGCTGATCGAGGCGAGCCCGACCTCCAGCCTGGAATAGAAATCGAGAGGCATCCCAAGCGCGAAGAGCAATGCAGCGCGGATCACGTCGCCATGGCTGACGACGACCAGCGTCGCGTCCAGATGGGTGTGGTGCAGCTCGAACAAGGCCTTGACCGCACGCTCCTGGACTTGGCGCATGCTCTCGCCGCCCGGCACGGTGGCAATGCTGCGGCAAGTGCTCCACAAACGCCAACGCTCGTCTGCCCTGACCGCATCAAAGGTAAGGCCGGTCCATTCGCCGAAATCGAGTTCGAGCACATCCTGGCAAATTTCGATCGGGAGATCGAGCCTATCAGCGAGGATTTCCGCTGTCTCACGGGCGCGCTGCAGGGGACTCGAATAGAGCGCGGCGATCTGTTCCACGGCGAGGCGGTTGGCGACCGCGGCGATCTCGGCTCGGCCCCGCGCCGACAGGCCGACCCCGGGAGTACGCCCGGCGAGCACGCGGCCCCGCAGCACATGTTCCCCATGGCGCAGCAGATGAAACACCGTCACCGGCGAAAGCCCTTCCGTAGCCGTGTGGCGATCCTTTGTAGGAAGGGGCGCCGGTGCAGGTCAATCCCGGGGAGTGAAGCGTTGCTCGAAGGCCGTCTTCCTCACCGGCCGCTGTCAAAGCTGGCTGGCGACGGTGCTGAAAGTGGTGCTGAGATTAGTCCCGACCAGGCTAAAGGCGGCGATCGCTGCAACCGCGATGAGTGCCGCGATTAGCGCGTACTCGATAGCCGTAACACCCGACTCGTTATCGATTAGCTTGCGAAAAAACGTGTGCAACGAAGCCTCTTTCGACTTTTGTTGAGTACACGCAAAGATTGCAGAGACAATCTTTAAAGAACCACTAACACTCCTCGCGAACGCCGCGATCATGACGGCGCGGTAGCGAGCTGCAACAAATTGGCGAGATGCCGTGCCGCCTCATCCGGAAATGTCACCAATGTGTCGATTTCCCGGATGCGGGCGTAGCCATCAGAGCCGTCGGCTGAACTCTTCCCCAACTCGACGCGCGCGACCGGCCCCGCCGTGTCACGGCTGTAGAGGAGCAGGATCGCCGTCGGATGATCGAGACCGGAGCTGCCGAGCGCCGCAGGATCGGGATGCCGTGCAACGATCCGTCCAACCGGCAGGCGGTCGAGCGCCGCGAGCTCAGCCTCGATCAGCGGCGCCAGCCTGGGGTCGGCGTGATGCACGAACCCGCCGGGGAGATGCACATGCTGGCCGGTATGGTGGAACCAGAGACCGCCCGGGTCGCGCTCGAACCGATAGAGCGCGCCGTGGCTCGTTATCTCGATCGCCCAGACCCGGGCAATCGAAACGGGCAGCAACATAGTGGCGGCCCGCTTCGCCATGTCGCGCGCAAGCTGCCATTCCTCGCCCACGTCGCGCGGCAGAAGATACAGTTCCGGCCGGCCGATGATGCGCACATATTGCGCGTTTGCCGCTGGCGTGGCCTCGCCGAACCCCAACCGTGCAGCGCTGCCGCCGGTCGCTGTAACGGTGAGAACGAAATGAGGGGGATCGAGGCCATATTCGGCGAGTTGGCCGGCATTGTATTCGCTCCCCGCAAGCACGCGCCGCGGGGCAGAGACTGTGAGCAGCCGGGCCCCTGCATCAATGTGGCGGGCTACCGCGGGCCCGGTTGCCGCACCGTCGACGCGCCACCCTTCCCGCGGATCGTGGCTAAAAACCGCCTGCTGCTCGCCGGCAGAAAACTCGATGCGCGCAATCTGTTCTACCGGCAGCGCGAGAATGCCGCCCGGCTCCATATGGGTGCGAGGGGCATCGGCTGGCCAACGGCCGGTGACCGCGATGATGCCGACGAGGCCGGCCATCACACAGGCCGCAACAATGCCCGCACTATTGGCAATCGCTCGCTTCACCGCCGGCGCCACCACACCGCTACCCCAAACAGCATGACGCTGACCGGCAACAGGACTTCGACCAACAGAAAGGTGATTTGCATCTGCCGATGCGTCAGCCGAATCTCAGGCAGACTATAGGATTCGGGCTTGAGCAGCGGCGTGGTGCGATCGTCGGCGAGCCAGCGGATCATCGAAACCGTCAGATCGCCGTTCGATGCATAGGGGAAGAAGGCGTTGCTCGCAAAGCTGGCGCTGCCGACGAGAACGAGACGGAACGGGGCGCGGCCCGCCCCGGGCCAGATGCCCTGCACTGCGGCGGCGAGCAGGCGCGAACCCGGCGCCGACGACGCATCGTCGGCATGAGCCGTCGCGTCGAGGGGCCTTACATAGCTGTCCTTGCTGGTCGCAACCAGTTGGGCCGCAGTGCACCCGACAACCGGTTCGCCCAGCCGGATCGGCCGCGCGCTTGGAAACACGGTCAGCGCGATCTGCTCGGTAATCGGGTGCGGCGGATAATATGGCACCGCAGCCTGTTCCTGATTGGTGCCGTAGTGGTTCAACGGATCGACCACTACCCCACTCTCGATCGCGAGCCCTACTTTTGCCAGCAGCGAAGCGAGCTCCGGCGCAACGGCAAATCGGGGATTGTACGCCAGCAGCACGTGCCCGCCATGCCGCAGATAGTCCCCGAGGACCTGGACTTCGGCGGGTGTGTAGGCGCTAGTGGCCCCGAAATCGGCGACGACCGCGCAATCCTCGGGGATGGAGGAGAGCATTGCCGGCCCGATTGGGCGATCACTGTAGCCAATGGTCTCGATCGCCAGCTTGAGCCGGTCGAGCCCGTCCGGTGGCGCTTCCAGTACATCCGAGCGCCCCGGCGCCTCGCCACCCACCGTCTCCACATGACCGAAATGCACGTGGCCCGGCGCGTAACGCTCGCCATGCCCGGTAACAAAGCAAACCGTCTGGACCCGGCGCTGCAGGACCCGCTCGATGGCATAGGCCATCTGACGCAGATCCACTGTGTTCTCGACCTGCGTGCGACGGCCTTCCGCCTCGACGATGGCTGTGTTGTACAGCTTCACACCGTAATCGCGCGCCGCGACGAGTTCTGTGTCGAGGTCGAGCGCGCGCACCCTGAGGCGCGGGTGACGACGCGCCAGCACTGCCAGCACCTGCTTCGCGGCGTAGGCGTAGTCGTCTTTATTGTTGTAGAAATAGGTCAGCAGCACATCGTTCTGCAGGCTGCGCGCAATTGTCTCCAGTTCCGGCGGCGGGGTGAAGCGTCCGCTGACAGTAGCGTCGAAATGCGCGTCGTGCCGATAGAGCGCGATGTTCGCGAGCAGTGCCAGACCGACGGCGGCGGCGACGATGCCGGGACCCGCGATGCGCGCGAGACGGCCGCGCAAATGGAGCGGCAGACGCAAGCCCAGCGATAACATCAGCAGCATCGCCGCGCACCAAGCTCCGAAATAGAGCGCATCCGCGAGCGTCTCGTCGACCGAGACGAACGCCGCTGCGCCGAGGCCGAGCGCGAGCAGGAATAACGCCGCTTCGCACAACATACGCAGCGATCGCCCAGACATGCCGCGTCCTCTCAACGCCTCGCCAAAGCGCGCACGCTTAAAAACAGGCCGAGCAGTGCCACGCTGATGAAAAAACCGGCGTCGGAAAGGAAGATCGAGCCGGTCGCAAACGGGGTGAAGTGCACCAGCAAAGAGAGATTTACCACGAGCGCGTCGAATGGGTCGGGCAGCATCCAGCCGAAATGGTCGATGATCCACAGCAGCAGGAACAAGCTGAGCGACAGCAGCGCGGCAATGATCTGATTGTTTACCAGGCCCGATGTCATCATCCCGACGGAGACCAGGGCCGCGCCGAGCAGCAACAGGCCGAGATAGCCGCTCCAGATCGGGCCCCAGTCCGGCTGGCCGAGTATCCCGAGCGTGATCGCATACGCTCCCGACAGCACCAGCATCAGCATCACGAGGGTCAGGCTTGCCAGATATTTCGCGAACACCACGGCCGGTTCTGAGACCGGAGATGTGAGCAGCAGTTCGATCGTGCGGAGCCGGCGCTCCTCGGCCACCAGTCGCATGGTAATGATCGGCACGGTCAGCAAGAACAGCACGTAGATTTGAAAGAACAGATGGACCAGCGTCGGTGTGTGGCTGACAAACAACGTGAGCGTGAAGGTGTAGCCCATGACCACCAGAAACACCGACAGCACCACATAGGCGATCGGTGAAGTGAAGATCGCTTTTTCCTCCTTCAGGAGCAGCGCGAGGAAGATCCTCATGCGGCAATCGCCGCCATTGCCGACGCGTGTTTCGTCAACTCGAGGAATACGCGCTCGAGGTCGGGCTTCACTTCGGCCAACTCTGAAAGGTCGAAACCATGGTCGACAATCGTCCGCACCAGCTCGGCGGTCGGCGGCCCCGCCGGAGCAATCTGGACCAGATAACTGTCGGCGGGCTCGCCCGGAGCGGATGAGCCCCCCTCCAGCCTGACATCGACGACGCCCGGGATCTGCGACAGCTCGGCGAGGATCGCCGGCGCCTCTCCGCCGATGCGCAGCCGGAATTGCCGGGTGCGACCGGCTTCGGCCATCGCATCGGTGGTCAAGAGCCTACCGTCGACGAGGATCATCACCCGGCTCGCGATCCGTTCGATCTCAGCAAGCACATGCGAGGCGACCAACACGGTACGCCGCCCGGCCAGTGAGCGGACCAAGGCGCGCACCCCAATCACCTGGTAGGCATCGAGCGCATTCGTCGGCTCGTCGAGGATCAGCACCGGCGGGTCATTGACCAGCGCCTGCGCTATGACCACACGCTGGCGATAGCCGCGCGAGAGCTTGCCGATCGGCATAGCGAGCACTGACCCGAGGTCCAGCCGCTCGGCAACAGCGCTGACTGCGCTGCGCGAGGCGCGGCCGCTTACGCCTTTGATTGCGGCGATGAAGTGCAGAAACTCGGCAACCCGCATCCCGTCATAGAGCGGCGCGTCCTCCGGCACGTACCCGACCTGCCTGCGTGCGGCGAGCGAGTCCGCCGCCATGTCTATCCCGGCGAGGCGAACAGTTCCAGATGACGGCGGCAGATAGCCGGCGAGCACGCGCAGGATCGTGCTTTTGCCGGAGCCGTTCGGCCCGAGCAGGCCGATCACCTCGCCATCTTCAATCGTGAATGAGACGCCGCGCACCGCCGGGCGCGCGCCGTAGTGCTTCACCAGCCGATCAACGACAACGAGGCCCGGCATCGACCCGCGATGACGCGCGCACTGCCCGCACGGGCGGTGGAGCCGCCCTATTCGTAATATTCCGGGGCGTGCTTGTGCTTCTTGAAGGTCTCGGCGTCATGCGCGAAGATCACGTCTGCGCCTTCCGCCGACATCAGATGCTTGATCCAACTATAACCGTTCAGAATCCCGGCGGGATCGTAGGCGAGAGCGACGCTCGGCAGGATGTCCTTCTGCAGGTTGTCCATCAGATAGCAGGTATCACTGGTCAGCACGACGGGGCCGGTCTTGGGCAGGCGGACCACCGCCATCTGGCTGCCGGGGGTGTGCCCCACATTGCGGTGAATGTAGATGCTGCCGTCGCCGAACAGATCGAGATCGCCGTTGAGCTCGATCACCTTCTGCCGATTGGGTTGGTTCTCGCCCACATCGTTGCGCAGCATGGCGAAGTCGGCGGTGATGTAGCAGCAGCCATAGCCGGGCTTCGGCCAGAACGCGTTGACGATCTCGTCGCGCTGATAAACGATCGTCGCACCAGGGAACTTGCCGACATTGCCGGCATGATCGAGGTGCATATGCCCGAGGATCACATAGCTAATATCGGAGGGCTTGACGCCGACCTTATCGAGCTGGGTGTCGATCGCGAGGTCCGGAGTGCGGCTCGCAGGGCCGAGCATTTGAGCAAGCGGCCCCCAATAGGTCGGGTCGGTGATGACCTTATCGTTGTTCCCGGTCTCGAACAGGACGTTGCCCTTCGGATGCTTGATCAGAAAGAAGGCGACCGGGACCGTAATCTTGTCTGTGGCTCCAGTCTGCAGCGCCGACTTGTCGATGGTCAGCCAGCCGGAGGAGAACACGTAGAGCCGCATGCCTTCCGGGGAGGCCGCGGACGCGCCGGCGGCGAGCCAGACGCAGGCGCCGACGGTGATTACCAGGCTAACGAGCGCCGCGCGCACTATAGACTTCATTCGCCCCTCCCTTAGCAGCCGATAAGCCGGTTTGCGGCGTGGTTGCAGCAAGGTTAACTCAACCCTCTCCGACAGACAACGGCCCAAGATGGGCACCCTCATCTAACCCTTGATCTCCATGTCCTCGTAGGACGGGAAGGGGCTCATCCAAACATCGGTGATGGTGTGCTTGGTGACCCGCGGGCCGATCCCCATCAGCGCGCGGAAATCTATGACCGGCGCGTACATCACCCGGTCGATCGACAGCTGCTGGATCTTGTGGAGCAAGGCTTCGCGCTTGGCATGGTCGCGCTCCCGCGCCTGCTGTGCGAACAACTCGTCGATGTCCGGATAGCCGCCATAGGCGTAGGGGCCCTTGGACTGGATAAAGGCTTCGACGCGACTGGCGGCACTGCCGGAGTTACCAGCCCCGGTCATAAACAGCCCGCGCAGTCTCTTGGCCTGCCAGTCGGCATAGAACGTCGCGCGCTCCATCTGCTTGAGCCTGACTCGGATGCCGGCCGCGTTGAGGTAGTTCATCACCGCTTCGGCGATCGTGGGGAAGCCGGGGATCGCCGCGAACTCGCCGGCGTCGATCCCGTTAGGATAGCCGGCTTCGGCCAACAACTGCTTGGCCTTCGCCGGGTCGTAAGGCATCGGTTCGATCTGCAGCGCATAGTCCATGACCCGCGGGACGATGACCCCGGCCGGGGGGCAGAAGCCGAGACACCCCACCTCGTTGATAGCTTGGCGGTCGAGCGCGTAGTTGACCGCGAGCCGCAGCCGCTTGTCGTGCCAAGTCGATTTGGGGTCCCACTGCTCGGTCATTTCGATCCAATTGATCGAGGCGTGCTTGGTTGCGACGATCTTGATGCTCGGGTCGTCTTTGATGCCCTCTGCGGCGGTGCCGTCGAGGGCGTAGGCGATGTCGGCCTCGCCCGTCTTCAAGGTCAGCGCGCGCGTCGTGGCGTCGGGGATGCTGCGCATCACTAAAGTCTTGATGGCGGGCACCCGCCGCCAATAGCCGGAATCGGCCTCCAGCACGACCTCGACGCCCGGTTTGCTGCTGACGAATTTGTACGGGCCAGCGCCGATCGGATGCTTTTTGAAGCCATCCTCGCCGACCTCGGTGAGATATCTCTTGGGCACGACGATACCGGCAGCGGTCGCGGTGGTGCCGTAAAACGTCATGAAATCGGGCCACGGCTCCTTGAGACGAAAACGCACGACCAGGGGATCGACGATTTCGACCTCGCGGACGTGGTCCTTGAGGGTCTGCGCCCCGGTGCCTTGATAGCGCTCGAAGCTGAACTTGACGTCTTCGGTCGTCACCGGATCGCCGTTGTGAAACTTCAGCCCTGGGCGCAATTTGAATTCGTAGGTTAGGCCGTCCTCGCTCTCCTCCCAGCTTTCCGCGAGGCTCGGACCCATCTTCTGGCCGGGGTAGGGACGCACGAGGGCGTCGTGGATCGCGTAGAGCATGCCGAAGGGCGTGATCTGCGGCGGCGCGGTCGACGGATCGAACCAGCTCGGCGAGATCGTGACATGCCAGGCCATGACGGCGCGTCCCGCCGGTGTCGGAGCAGCCGCAATCGACGGGCTCGCGCCGAACAGGGCGATGGCCGCGAAGAGCCAACCGATTGCCCGACGCGATTGCCGAGGCGCGAACGAAATCATAAGGCCTTCCTCCCAGTTCTCACTGCATTCTACACGCCAAAGTCCCGACAGAAAGTATTCCAGGTCAGAGTTTCGCCCAGGATGCAGAGCGCTCCGAGAACCGGCGAACCAGAAACTCGATGAGGGCGGTGACCTTCGGCGGTCGCGGTCCTCCGGGAGGCATTACGATATTGAGCGCGACCGGCGGCGCGGACCACTCGCCCATGACAGCTTCGAGGCGGCCCGCCCGAAGGTCCCGCCAAACCACGAATTCCGGCTGAACGGCCAGCCCCAGCCCAGCGCGCAACGCCGGCATCAATGCGTCGGCATTGTTGGCGCGCAATGGCCCGGTCACCGCGACTTCATGCTCTTCGCCCGAGGGGCCGAAGAATTGCCAGCTGTCCCCGGAGGGTAGGTAGGAATAGCCGAGGCAGGCATGGGCAGCGAGATCTCGCGGATGCGACGGCCGGCCACGGCTGGCGAAGTAATCGGGGGCGCCGACCAGCAGGCGGCGCACATTACAGAGCCGCCGGGCCACCATGCTCGAATCCGACAGGGCCGCGATGCGCAATGCCAGATCGAACCCGCCGCCGACCAATTCGACGGTCCGATCGCTTAGATCCAGGTCGATCGAGATCTCCGGATACGCTTGGAAGAAGTCGGGAAGCGCCGGCGCCAGGTGCTCGACGCCGAACGACATCGGCGCCGCCATTCGTATCCGGCCCCGCGGCGTCGCCGATTGCGCCAGCGCCTCGGCCTCCACCGCCTCCGCATCGGCTAGGATCTGCGCCGCGCGCACCGACAGGACACGGCCGGTTTCGGTCAGCGACAATCGGCGCGAGGTGCGATGGAACAGGCGCTCGCCGAGGTGGCCCTCCAAGCGGGATATGGCCTTCGAGACGGTAGCCTTTGAAAGCCCGAGCTCGGCGGCGGCGCCGGCAAAGGAGCCGGCTTCGGCAACTTTGGCGAAAATAGCCCAGGCTGCGAGATCAGGGAGCTTAGGCATCGATTCGGGAAACGATGTGTTTCAAGCGGTTCTATTTTTAAATCAGCCGTGCACACGATCTTGTCCAGCGGTACGAGCGAAACTGCTCGGTTGGAGGTAAAGTGATCGAACGCAGACCTTTCGAAGGCTTGGGCGGCGCCCGCTACGACTGGCTCGCCACCAAGCACCATTTCTCCTTTGCGGACTATTTTGACCCGCAGCGTATGGGTTGGGGAGCTCTGCGGGTCTGGAACGACGACGAGATCGCGCCGGGGACCGGGTTCCCGCCGCATCCCCATGCCGACATGGAGATCATCACCTATGTGCGGCAGGGCGCGATCACCCATCAGGACAGCCTCGGCAACAAGGGCCGCACCGAAGCCGGCGACGTGCAGGTGATGAGCGCCGGTACCGGGATCCGCCACTCGGAACACAATTTCGAGCCTGAGCCTACGACGTTGTTCCAGATTTGGATCCAGCCGTCCAGCCGCGGCCAAAAGCCGAGCTGGGGAACAAAACCGTTTCCGAAGCAGGACCGTTTCGGCCGCTTCGTGACACTGGCGAGCGGTGTCGATGGCGACCCCGAGGCGCTGCCGATCCGCGCCGACGCGCGAGTGCTGGGGGCTACATTGAAGGCTGGCGAGACGGCGGAATACCGGCTGGGCGAGGGCCGCCGCGCCTATCTCGTCTCGGCTCTCGGGGAGGTGGAGGTCAACGGCCTTCGCCTCGCCGCGCGCGACGGCGCGGCGATCCAGAACGAGCGCGTATTGCGGGTCACCGCGATCGAGGACTCAGAGATCGTTCTTGTCGACGTGACCTGAAACGGGCACCTGTTCGCTGAGCTGCGAAAGTAGCGGCCATGACACGCGATTCCAGCGGCGCTGCGCTCGAAACTCTGATCGTCCCGCGCACCCGCGATCTCGGCGACGGTTTCGCAGTGCGGCCAACCCAGCGCCGGATGGGGGGTCTTTCGTATTCTTCGACCAAATGGGTCCGGCGGTGTTGCGCCGCGGCAGGGCTCTCGACGTTCCGCCGCATCCGCATATCGGCCTCGCCACGGTCACTTATCTGTTCGATGGAGAAATCCTGCACCGCGACAGCCTGGGTAATGTGCAGCCGATCCGGGGCGGTGAACTGGATGATCGCTGGCAGCGGCATTGTCCATTCCGAATGCACCCCGCCCGAACTGCGCGCTGCCCGCGAGTCGCGGCTCTTTGGCATTCAGACCTGGGTGGCCTTGCCGAAGAGCCGCGAGGAGGCGGAACCCGGCTTCGCGCATCACGGTCAAAATGCGCTGCCTATGATCGAAGGCGAGGGCAAGCGCGTGCGGCTGATAGCCGGCTCGCTCTACGGAGCGCGAGCGCCAGTCGAGGTTTTTTCCGACATGTTCTACGCCGACGCCGCCCTTTCCGACGCGGCTCGGCTCGAGCTTTCGGCCGAGCATGAGGAGCGGGCGATCTATCTCGCCGAAGGTCACATCAAGATCGCCGGCGATGGTTTCGATGCCGGCCGGCTGCTCGTGATTCAGGGCGGAGCAGCTGTTGTGGTCGAGGCTCTCGGCGCTGCTCGGCTGATGTTGTTCGGCGCCGAGCCGATGGACGGACAACGGCACGTCTGGTGGAATTTTGTTTCGAGTTCGGTGGAGCGCATCGAGCAGGCCAAGGCCGACTAGAAGGCAGGGCGATTTCCGGCTGTGCCGGGTGAGACCGAGTTGATCCCGCTGCCCGAAGACCCGGCATCGCCGGCCGGTTATTCTTAGCGGTCGTTGTCTGGTCAGCCGCTACCGCGGCAAGGAGGAGACTCGAAAATGGTGCAAGCACAACGGTCGGGACCGCCCGGTACCGGAGATTGGCCAGAGCTGCCGCTCGATGACTGGCAAGAGACCTATAGCACTCTTCACCTTTGGACGCAGATCATCGGCAAGGTCCGGCTCGCCAAGGCGCCGATGATGAACCATTGGTGGCAAGTGCCGCTTTATGTCACCTGCCGGGGGCTGACTACTTCACCGATCCCGCACGAAAATGGGCGCTGTTTCCAAATCGACTTTGATTTTGTCGACCACCGGCTGCTCATCGGAGCGACTGACGGGAGGACTGCGAGCCTGCCGTTGGCGCCCTGCTCGGTCGCGGATTTTTACCGCCGGGTCATGGATCAGCTCAAAGCGCTCGGGTTGGAGGTGCGGATCTGGCCGGTGCCGGTCGAGATACCCGATCCGATCCCGTTCGAAAAGGACCACCAGCACGCCGCTTATGACCCCGGTCATGCGCAACGGTTCTGGCATGTCCTCGTCGAAGTAGACAGGGTGCTCAGACAATTTCGCTCGCCATTTCTCGGCAAGGCGAGTCCGGTGCATTTCTTCTGGGGCAGCTTCGATATCGCGGTCACGCGCTTTTCCGGCCGCCCTGCGCCGGCCCATCCGGGAGCGCCGGGTGTCGCCGATCACGTCACGCGCGAAGCCTATTCGCACGAAGTCAGCAGCTGCGGCTTTTGGCCGGGCAAGGGTCTCGGCGAGCCTGCCTTCTATTCCTATGCCTACCCGGAGCCGACGGGTTACTCGGCCGCCCCGGTTCGCCCCGCCGCCTCCTACAGCCGGGAACTGCACGAGTTCATTCTGCCTTACGAGGCCGCCCGCCGCAGCGCGGCGCCGCAGGAGACTGTGCTCGAGTTTCTCGAAAGCACCTACGCGGCCGCGGCTGACCTCGGGCGCTGGAATCGCGCCGCACTTGAACGCCATTACCGCTAGATCCTCATGATGAACATGCGATGGCTCGGATGCTGGTTCGCAGCCGTAGCGGTCGCGGCGCTCCCCGCCGCTGGCGAAGAACCGCGGCTTAACGTCTACAACTGGTCGGATTATATCGCGCCCGACACGATACCGAAATTCGAGGAAGAGACCGGGATCAAGGTCACCTATGACGTCTATGACGGGAACGAGGTATTGGAGGCAAAACTGCTCTCCGGCCGGTCCGGGTACGATATCGTCGTCCCGTCGGCGAGCCCGTTCATGGCGCGCCAGATCGCGGCCGGGGTCTATCGGGTGCTCGACAGATCCAAGCTCCGCGGCTGGCACAATCTCGATCCGCATATCCTTGAGCTGGTCGCCGCCGCCGACTCCGGCAACGAGCATGGAATGCCTTATCTGTGGAGCGACACCGGTATCGGGTACAACGAGACGCAGGTGCGCGCGGCGCTGGGCGAGATTGCGCCGGTGGAGAGCCTCGCGCTGATTTTTGATCCGGCAGTCGCAGAGAAGCTCGCCCCGTGTGGAATTTCGCTGCTCGACACGCCGCAGGAGGTGTTTCCGGCGGCGTTCGCCTATCTGGGCCTCGACCCCAAGAGCCGCGATCTCGGCGACCTCGACAAGGCTTTCGCGGCGCTGCAAAAGATCCGACCCTACATTCGCAAATTCCACTCGTCGCAATACATCAACGACCTCGCGCGCGGCGATCTGTGTGTCGCGCTCGGCTATTCAGGCGATGTGATCCAGGCCCGTAACCGGGCGCGCGAGGCCGGCAACCGGGTCGAGATAGCCTTTCGGGTGCCGAAGGAGGGGGCGATGATGTCGGTCGACATGCTGGGGATCCCGGCCGACGCGCCGCATCCGGAGAACGCATTGCGTTTTATCGACTACCTGCTGCGCCCGGCGGTTATTGCCGATATCACCAATGCCGTGTGGTACCCGAACCCCAACCTGCCGGCGACGGCGCTGGTCAAGCCCGAGATCCGCGGTGACCCGGCGGTCTATCCGCCGGACGAGATCCGCCACCGGCTCTACGTCGATCTGCCGGCACCAGCCGCCTACGAACGAGCCCGCACCCGCGCCTGGACCCGCCTCAAATCCGGCCGCTGAACATGCCAGACGGAATGGCTCGCACCACGCTGACCTACTACCGTCACCCCCGCGGAAGCGGGGGTCCAGAGCAGCCACCGCGCATCGACAACACTGGGTTCCCGCTTTCGCGGGAATGACGATACTGCCGCATGGCATTGCTGGAGATCACCGGGCTCTCGAAAGGTTTCGGTTCAACCACGGCAGTCGAAGAGGTTTCGCTGAGCATCGAGCGCGGCGCCTTTTTCGCGCTGCTCGGACCCTCGGGCTGCGGCAAGACGACCTTGCTGCGGCTGATTGCGGGGTTCGAGACCCCCGACACCGGCCGCATCGTCATCGACGGGATCGACGTGACCAAGTTGCCGCCCTACTTGCGGCCAGTGAATATGATGTTCCAATCCTATGCGCTGTTCCCGCATTTGGATGTCGCTGGCAACATCGCCTTCGGTCTGCGTCAGGAGCGGATGGACCGTCGGCGGATCGCTGTCCGGGTCGAGGAAATGCTGGCATTAGTTCAGATGGAGGGTTATGCGCGGCGCCGTCCGCACGAGCTCTCCGGGGGGCAGCGGCAGCGCGTGGCTCTGGCGCGGGCCTTGGCAAAAATGCCGCGACTGTTGCTGCTCGATGAGCCGCTGGCGGCGCTCGACCGTAGGCTGCGGGCCGAGACCCGGGTCGAACTGATCGGTATCCAAGAAAGGGTCGGGATCACGTTTATGGTCGTGACGCACGACCAGGAGGAGGCGCTCAGCATGGCCGCCCAGGTCGCCGTGATGAACCGGGGACGTCTAATCCAGACGGGCGCTCCATCCGAAATCTACGAGCGCCCTGCTACGCGTTTCGTCGCCAATTTTGTCGGCGAGGTGAATTTGTTCGACGGAAGGCTGATCGCGGGGGTCGCCTCCCCGGCTCTCGCGGTGGAAGGCTTCGACAAGCCGATCCCGTTGCCGGCCCACACACATTTGCTCGAGGGCACCACGGCGACGTTGGCGGTGAGGCCGGAAAAACTCTTGTTGTCGCGTGCGCCTGCGGCCGAGTTTGCGCTTGCAGCAACGGTGTCGTCGATCGGCTATTTCGGCGGCGGCTCCATTGTCCATCTCGCCACAGGGGAGGGGAGGGCGCTCAAGGCATACCTGTCCGGCGTTGCGGCAGGGTCTTTGCGCCGAGGCGCGCCGGTCTGGGTAAGTTGGCCGCCGGAGGAGGGGGTGGTTCTGACGCAATGACCGGACTGGGACGGATCGGCCGTCTGATTTTCATCGGCGTGCCGTTTCTTTGGCTCGCGGTATTTTTTCTGCTGCCGTTCCTGATCGTCGTCAAAATCAGCCTAGCCGAGAGCACGATTGGCATACCACCTTACACACCGCTCGTCGCCCATCAAGTGAGCGGGCTCGAACTGCACGCGACTTTGGCAAATTTTGGGCTGATCGCGAAAGATGACCTCTATCTGCGGGCTTATCTCGGCTCGCTCGGCAATGCGGCGTTGGCCACCGCGCTTTGCCTTCTGATCGGTTACCCGATCGCGTATGCCATTGCGCGCTCGCAAGGCTCGGTGAGGCAGATCCTGCTGTTCCTTATAATACTGCCATTCTGGACGAGCTTTCTGATCCGCGTCTATGCCTGGATGGCAATTCTGGAACCGCAGGGGCTGCTGAACCAATTCCTGATCGCTCTCGGGTTGATCTCGACGCCATTACCGCTCCTCAATAACCAGTTTTCCGTCGAGCTCGGCCTCGTCTATTCGTATCTGCCGTTCATGATCCTGCCGCTATACGGCAGCTTGTCGAGGCTCGATCCGAACCTCGTCGAGGCGGCCGGCGATCTCGGGGCGCGACCGTCGCAGACCTTTCTCGGTGTCGTCTTGCCATTGACAATGCCGGGGATCGCCGCGGGCTCTCTGCTCGTGCTGATCCCGGCGATCGGCGAATTCGTCATCCCGGAGCTGTTGGGCGGGCCCGATACCCTGATGATCGGCAAGGTGCTGTGGGACGAATTCTTTAATAACCGCGATTGGCCGGTCGCCGCCGCAGTCGCGGTGGTGCTGGTCGCGCTATTGGCAGTCCCGCTTCTGGCAGCGCAGCGATTTCTCGAGCGGGAGCGTGCGGCGTGATGCCGGGCCGAAGAGCAGGCTGGTCCTGGCTGCTGACGCTAACATTGGGCTTCGGCTTCTTGTACGCGCCGATCGTTCTGCTTGTCGTGTACTCCTTCAATGCATCGCGCCTGGTTACGGTCTGGGCGGGGTTATCGCCCCGCTGGTACGGGGCGCTGTTCCATAACGAAGCGTTCGGCGCTGCGGCGCTGACGAGCCTGGAGGTCGCCACGATGGCGGCTTCCCTTTCGCTCGTCTTCGGGACTCTAGCCGGTTTCAGCATGGCGCGGTTTGCGCGCTTTCCCGGCAGGCCCTTGTTCGGGTTCGCTCTGCTCGCGCCGCTAGTGCTGCCCGAGGTGATCCTCGGATTGTCGCTGCTGCTGTTATTTGTCGCCTGTCAGAGCTGGGTTGGCTGGCCGAGCCGCGGCATGCTGACGATCATCATCGCACACGCGACGTTCGGCGCCTGTTTTGTGTCGGTACTGGTGCGCGCGCAGCTGGCCGGTTTCGATCGCGCGCTCGAAGAGGCTGCCCTCGACCTCGGCGCCCGTCCATTGACCGTGCTGACCCGCATCACCCTTCCCGGGATCAGCCCTGCCCTCGTCTCGGGATGGCTCCTGGCGTTCACTTTGTCACTGGACGACCTGGTCATCGCCAGTTTTGTCACCGGCCCGTCTGCAACCACCTTGCCGATGGCGGTGTTTTCGAGTGTGCGCCTCGGGGTCAGTCCGGAGGTCAACGCGCTCGCGACATTATTTCTGGCGCTCGTCATCGCATTGGTTGCGCTCGCCGGCTGGCTGATGGCGCGGGCTGAGCGCAGGCGACAGACCGCGTAGCGAATCCGAGGAGGTGCCGAGGAGTTCCGAGGCGGCGGGAGCTCCTCGGTTTGCGGTTACCGCCTCGGCATTACTTGGCCGCGACTGGCATTTCCTCAGCGTACATTTCGGGAAGCACGGTCTGGCGCCAGGTGTCCTGCCGAGGAAAGATCTTTTCAATGGCACGCGCGGAATAGTAGCTGGTGTCGACACCCGGCGGATCGCCGCCTTCCTGTACGGTCTTGACCGCCTGCAGCAAGAGGCGCCGGGTTGCGATGATCGCGCGGTCGGCGGGTCCCAGATGCTCCTTCGACCGGTCGACGATCGGTCCCATGCCCTCCTGCACCGCGCGGTCCTGCGTGTTGATGCCGTCGATGCCGGTGAACGTCTCGTATTTCTGGACCCGACGATCGATCATCCAATCGTTCCGGGCGTTACGGAACGAGCGGAACTCACCCGACTGCTCGACATAATCGGGGCCGTTGCCGTTGCCGCGCTCCATGCGGTCGTCATCGCTCAGCCCCTCCTCGCCGTAGCTGTACATCCAGTTGTAAACCATGCAGTTCTCGTCATCGATCGGCACCCAGATGTGGCCGGCGATGTTGGTGCGGTCGCCGCCGCCGAGAGCGCGGCCCAGCTGCTGCGGCCGGATCTGCGTGAACGGCATCACGAAGTGGTAGGAGCGGACATAAGTCTTGTCCTCGTCGAGCGGGCGAATCCCGACATAGCGGTAGCCGTAATCGGTGACGTCGACCTCGAGGATCGGCGCCTTGCCGCGAACAAACGGACCCTGCACCGGAATGCCGGGCCGGCTCGTGTTCGGAGTGATCGTGCGGTGCAGAATCGGGGCATGCGAGGTGTCGATGCCGCCTTCGAGCGCTTGCAGCCAGTTGCACTCCTCCCACACCTTCGAGACGTGGCGGTGGGTCTCAGGCACCTGCGTCCACTCGAAGGCCGGCGGCGCTGGCATCTTGTCGCGCGGTCCCATATAGGCCCAGATCACCCCGCCCATCTCGGTCGTCGGGTAGGCGGTCAGCCGGACCTTGTGGCAGAACGGTTCAGGCTCGTTCATCTGTTCGAGGCAGTTGCCGTCGATATCGAATTTCCAGCCGTGATAGATGCAGCGCAGCCCGGATTCCTCGTTGCGGCCGAACCACAGCGAAGCGCGGCGGTGCGGGCAGAATTCGTCGACCAGCCCGATCCGGCCTTGGCTGTCGCGAAACGCCACGAGCTTCTCGCCGAGCAGCTGTACGCGCACCGGCGGGCAGTCCAGCTTCGGCACTTCGCGCGACATCAGCGCCGGGATCCAATACCGCCGCAGCACATCCCCCATCGGCGTGCCCGGCCCTACCCTCGTCACCAGCTCGTTCTCTTCGCGTGTCAGCATCGTTAATTCCTTCTTCGAACGAAACGGCCAGAGCGCGATAATCGGCCGTTTGCGCCTCGAGGACAAGAATAAGCGACAGCCGGCCTGTGTCTCACGGTCCATTTCTGCTATGGATCGCGCCATTGGGAGAAACGGTGCGGCCATGAACCTGATCCTGCGGTCCGGAACCCCGGAGGACGCCGCCGCTTGCGGCACGATCTGTTTTGAGGCGTTCAAGGCGATTTCGAGCGAACACAATTTCCCCTGGGATCTGCCGTCGGCAGAAATCGGCATCCGGCTGATGCGGGGGCTGCTTGCGAATTCCAGCTTTTTCTCGATCGTCGCGGAGGTGGACGGAAGGATTGTCGGCAGCAATTTTCTCGACGAGCGCGGCCCAATTCGGGGCATCGGTCCGATTACCGTCGATCCCGCCGCGCAAAACCACGGCATCGGGCGGCGATTGATGCTGGCCGTGCTCGAGCGTGGGGCCGAGCGGGGCGCCCGCGGGGTGAGACTAGTGCAGTCCGCCTACCACAACCGATCGCTTTGCCTCTACACAAAGCTCGGCTTCGACACTCGGGAGACGCTCTCGAAACTCGACGGAAACCCGCTGGGTGTTGTCTTTCCGGGTTACCATGTGCGGCCGGCGGCCGAGGGGGATGTACCTCGTTGCAACGCGCTGTGCGAGCGCATCCACGGACACCACCGCGGCGGCGAACTGCGCGACGCGGTCGCTCAGGGAACGGCGCGCGTCGTCGAGCATTTGGGTGAGATCACCGCCTACGCCACCGACATCGCGTTCTTCGGGCACGCGGTCGCCGAGACCAACCAGGGCCTGAAGGCATTGATCGGAGCCGCATCGGCCTTCCCGGCAGGCGGGTTTCTGCTGCCGACCTGCAATGCCGAACTGTTTCGCTGGTGTCTGGCCAACAAATTGCGGCTCGTGCATCAGATGACGTTAATGACAATCGGCCTCTACAACGAGCCCGGCGGAGCCTATTTGCCTTCCGTGCTATACTGAGACCACCCTCCGCAGGCGGCCTCGGCCCTTGCGAATGACAATGTGCTATAATTGGTCGCATAATCCGCTGGGCCGGCCAGGGAGATCTCGATGGACGAGCGAGAGTTGCGACAGCTCGTAGCGGCCGTGAAAGTGGGCCGAATGTCGCGCCGCGCCTTTGTGCACCAGATGATCGGCCTCGGCCTCACTGCCCCATTCGCGGCCCAACTTTTGGCCCATGCCGGCGTGGCGCACGCGGCAACATCCGCCGAGTACAAGCCGACCAAATCGGGCGGCGGCGGGGCGCTCAAGACATTATTCTGGCAAGCGCCAACCTTGCTCAATCCGCATTTCGCGGTCGGGACTAAGGATCAGGAAGGCGCGCGTATTTTTTACGAGCCGCTGGCCGCTTGGGATCCCGACGGCAACCTCGTGCCGGTACTCGCCGCCGAAATCCCGGAAATCGAGAATGGCGGGGTGGCCCCGGACGGCATGTCGGTGACCTGGAAGCTCAAAAAGGATGTTCAGTGGCACGACGGCCGTCCGTTCACCGCCGATGACGTCGTGTTCAACTGGGAATACGCCGCTGACCCGGCAACGGCGACCACAACGATTGGCAGCTATCAGAATATAACGGTCGAGAAGCTCGATCCGTTGACAGTGCGCGTTCGCTTCAAGAAGCCGACGCCGTTCTGGGCGGACGCTTTCGTCGGCGCGAGCGGCATGATCATCCCCAAACACCTGTTCGAGCCCTATAGGGGCGCTAATTCGCGCGCCGCGCCGACCGACTTGGCCCCCGTCGGAACCGGCCCTTATCGGTTCGTCGAGTTCAAACCGGGGGATCTCGTCAAAGGCGAGCGCAATCCCTCCTACCATGTCGCTGATCGGCCCTATTTCGACACAATCGAAATGAAAGGCGGCGGCGACGCCGTGTCGGCGGCGCGCGCGGTTATTCAAACGGGCGAGTACGAATATGCCTGGAACATGCAGGTCGAGGACGAGATCCTCGTCCGGCTCGAAAAGGCTGGCAACGCTAGAGGCCGCGTCGCGATCGTGCCGAGCGGCGCGATCGAGCACATTCAGATCAACAGTACCGACCCGTGGACCGAGGTCGACGGCGAGCGGTCGAGCATCAAGACCCGGCATCCGTTGTTCAGCGACCCGGCCGTCCGGCGCGCCCTCGCTTTGCTCGTCGACCGCGCCGCAATACAGACGCACATCTATGGGCGGATCGGAATCGCGACCGGAAATTTTATCAACAACCCGCAGCGCTTTATCTCGAAAAACACGAAATGGGAGTTCAATGTCGACAAGGCGAGCCAGCTACTGGAAGAGGCTGGCTGGAAGCGCGGGCCCGACGGCGTCCGCACCAAAGACGGCAAACGGCTGAAGCTCGTATTCCAGACCTCGATCAATGCGCCGCGCCAAAAGACCCAGGCGATCGTCAAGCAAGCCTGCCAAAAGGCCGGGATCGAGATGGAACTCAAATCGGTGACGGCATCAGTTTACTTTTCTTCCGATGTCGCCAACCCCGACACTTACGCCAAATTCTACACAGATATTCAAATGTACAATACAAATATGGGAGCCCCCGACCCTGAATTGTTCATGCGCCGGTTTGTTTCCTGGGAAGTCGCGGCGAAAGAGAATAAGTGGCAAGGCCGTAACATCACGCGCTGGCGCAATGATGAGTACGACAATGCCTTTCGAGCGGCAGAGGGAGAGCTCAACCCGGTCAAGCGCACCGCGCTGTTCATCAAGATGAACGATATGATCGTGCAAGACCCGGCGGTGATACCGGTTGTTTACCGCCCGATGGCGGCGGCCATCTCCTACAAGCTGCGCGCGACCTTGAGCGGGTGGGACAACACCTTTTGGAACCTCAAGGACTGGTACCGCGAGACATAACGGCGCCCCAAGAGAGGGACCCGCCCGCCAGGGAGAGCTTTATGACTGAGCCAGAGTTGCGAGACCTCATAGCGCGGGTGAAGGCGGGGCGGATGTCGCGCCGTGCCTTCGTGCACAAGATAGTCGGGCTCGGTCTCACCGCGCCTTTTGCGACCCAGATCCTGGCGCATGCCGGCCTGGCGCAACCGGCGCCCCAAGGAGACTACAAGCCGACCAAGGCCGGCGGCGGCGGGGCGCTCAAACTGCTGTTCTGGCAGGCTGCCACCTTGCTCAATCCGCATTTCGCGGTCGGCGCCAAGGACCAGGAGGGAGCCCGGATCTTTTACGAGCCCCTCGCGGCGTGGGACCCCGACGGCAATCTGATGCCGGTGCTCGCCGCTGAGATTCCCGACATCGAGAATGGCGGGGTCGCCGTCGACGGCATGTCGGTGACCTGGAAGCTCAAAATGGGCGTGGAATGGCACGACGGCCGGCCCTTTACCGCCGACGATGTCGTATTCAACTGGGAGTATGCCTCCGACCCGGCGACTGCGGCGACGACGATCGGCAATTATCGGAACGCAACAGTCGAAAAGATCGATCCACTGACGGTGCGGGTTCGGTTTGAAAAGTCGACGCCGTTTTGGGCCGGCCTCTTTGTCGCCGGCGGCGGTATGATCATCCCCAAACATCTCTTCGAGCCCTATAAGGGCGCCAATTCGCGCGACGCGCCGGCAAACCTGAAGCCTGTAGGAACCGGCCCGTATCGTTTCGTCGAGTTCAAACCGGGCGACCTCGTCAGAGGCGAACGCAATCCCTCCTATCACGTCGCTAACCGGCCGTATTTCGACACGATCGAGATGAAGGGCGGCGGCGATGCGGTGTCGGCGGCGCGGGCCGTGATCCAGACCGGCGAATATGACTATGCCTGGAACATGCAGGTCGAGGACGAGATCCTCACCAAGCTCGAGAATGCCGGCAACGCCAGAGGTCGCGCCGAGATCGTCCCGAGCAGAGCGATCGAGCACATTCAGCTCAATAGCGCCGACCCGTGGACAGAGGTTGACGGCGAGCGCTCCAGCCCAAAAACGAAGCACCCGTTGTTCAGCGACCCGGCCGTCAGGCAGGCGCTCCGTCTGCTTGTCGATCGAGCCTCGGTCGAGGCGCACATATACGGGCGCACGGGCGTTGCGACGGGAAATTTCCTCAACAATCCCGAGCGCTTCGTCTCAAAGAATACGACATGGAAGTTCAATGTCGAAAAGGCGAACCGATTGCTGGAAGAGGCCGGGTGGAAGCGCGACTCCGATGGCATCCGGGCCAAGGACCGGAAAAGGCTCAAGCTCGTCTTCCAGACCTCCATCAACGCTCCGCGCCAGAAAACCCAGGCGATCGTCAAGCAGGCCTGTCAGAAGGCTGGCATTGACATCGAGCTCAAGTCGGTCACGGCCTCCGTATATTTCTCCTCGGACGTGGCGAATCCGGACACCGCCCGAAAGTTCTATTCGGATATCCAAATGTATACAGTCGGCTCGCCTTCAACTCCCGATCCTGAGCTGTTCATGCAGCAGTTCGTGTCCTGGGAGATCGCTTCGAAAGATAACAAATGGCAGGGTCGCAATCCGATGCGCTGGCGCAGTGAGGCATATGACCGGATGTATCGGGCGGCCGCGGGCGAGCTCGATGCGGGCAGGCGCGCCGCCCTCTTCATCGCAATGAACGATATGGTGGTGGAGGATGGAGTGGTGATCCCGGTACTGAACCGCCGCTGGGTGGCGGCAATGTCGCACAAGCTCAAGGCGACTCTGAGCAGCTGGGACAACGACTTCTGGAACTTGAAGGACTGGTACCGCGAGGCGTGATCCCCGCCGCATCAGCATAGGGGTGATGGGCCGCTATCTTCTCCGGCGCTTGTTGATCGCGGTTCCGAGCTTGCTCGGGATCAGCATCGTCCTGTTCACGGTCCTGGCGCTTGCTCCCGGCGACCCGTTCGGGGAACTCGCGAGCAACCCGAACGTCCCGCCCGAGGTGGCGGCCGCGCTGCGCGCGAAATTCGGGCTCGATGACCCGGTCGCGTTCCGCTACATCCACTGGCTTTCTGCGATGCTGCATGGCGACTGGGGCTTTTCCTTCGTCAGCCGGATGAATGTTGACACCCTGATCCTCCAGCGCCTGCCGGCCACCTTGCTCATTATCGGCTCGTCGCAGGTTCTGGCACTGCTGATCGCACTGCCCGTCGGCGTCTACTCGGCAGTGCGGCCCTATTCGATCTTCGACCAAATAGCCAATCTGTTGGCGTTCATCGGCTTTTCGTTGCCGACGTTCTTCACCGGTCTTCTGTTCATTCTGCTGTTCAGCATCTATCTTGATTGGCTGCCCTTCGTTTATCGCACCGACATCGGTGCGACCGGCTGGCAATGGTATTGGGAGCAGCTAAAGCAGGCGGTGATGCCGGTGGCGGTGCTCGGCCTGCTGCAGGCCGCTTCCTGGACCCGTTACGTGCGCTCCTCGGTGCTCGAAGTAATTCGGCTCGACTATGTCACCACCGCTCGCGCAAAAGGGCTTCCCGAACGCCTGGTCGTGGTCAAGCATGTCGTGGGCAATGCATTGATCCCCGTGGTGACTTTGGTGGCGCTTCAGATGCCGGCGCTGTTCGGAGGCGCCATCGTCACCGAGCAGATCTTTCGCATCCCCGGGATCGGGTCACTGCTGATCAGTTCCATCCTCGCCAACGATACGCCGGTCATCATGGCGGTAACATTCGTGTTCGCCTGTCTGGTGATACTGTTCAACCTGATAGCCGATATCCTCTATGGCTGGCTCGACCCTCGCATCGTCTACGGTTAGCCCGATGCCCGAAGGCATCGCGGGCGTCGATCGGAGATCGCGTACCGGCGAAGTATGGCGACGCTTTCGCCGGCATAAGCTGGCCGTTGCGAGCATCGCCATTTTTGCATTGATGGTGCTCGCGGTGGCATTTGGTCCGTTAGTGTGGCGAGTGCCGATCAACGACATCGATTTCAGCGCGCATCTCGAAGGCCCGTCGTGGAATCACCCATTCGGCACCGACGATCTCGGTCAGGATCTGCTGGCGCGAATGCTCTATGGCGGGCGCATATCGCTCGCCGTCGGATTGGCTGCGATGCTTGTGGCGATTGTCGTCGGTACGGCGATCGGGGCGATTGCCGGCATGTCCCACGGCAGTATCGATGCAGTGCTGATGTGGCTTACCGACCTGTTCCTGTCGCTGCCGCCACTGCCGCTGCTGTTGCTGATAATTTATCTGTTCCGCGAGCCTCTGAAACACCTGGTCGGCCCCGAGTCGGGCACCTTCATCCTTATCGTCGCAGTGATCGGCGGCTTCCGGTGGATGCAGGTGGCGCGGCTCGTGCGCGCGCAGTTCCTCTCACTGCGCGAAAAGGAGTTCGTCGAGGCGGCTCGCGCGCTTGGCATGACCAGTTTGCGCCTGGTGACGCGGCATATACTCCCGAACTCGATGGGACCGATCATCGTCGCCGGCACGATCGACGTCGCCGCCGCTATTATTGCCGAATCGACCCTGTCTTTTCTCGGCCTCGGCTTCCCGCCCGACATTCCGACCTGGGGACGCATTCTGTTTGATGCCAAGGACTACCTCGACATCGCCCCGCACTGGGCGTTGTTTGCCGGTGGGGCGATTTTTCTCGCGGTGCTCTCGATCAACTTTATCGGCGACGGACTGCGCGACGCGCTGGACCCCCGCACGTCGGCCTAGAGCCCGTGCGAATGGAGAAAGTGGCGCCAGCCTGGAAACCGGTCGTCGTCGATCGAGCGGCCGTCGCGCAAAGCCCGGAGCAAGCCCGGATCGACTTCTACGGCGGTACCGCACGGCAGGGCGAGCCAGCGAATCTCCTCCGGTCCGTCGACGCGCGCGCACAGGACTCGGTTTAGATTGGCGACGGAGCGGCGCCCGGGTTCTGCAGGGATTACGTCTCCGGCAGCACATAGCGTCAGAAACGCATCCAAATATTTGGCGCCGGCCGGGCGGCCCGCGGCCAATGCGGCGATGATCACCCGAGCGGCCGGACTGTCATAGGCGAAAGATCCCGCGGGAGTTGTCGTCGTGTAGCGGATTTCTGGGACCGGTCGGGCCAGCATGAAGGTGCTCGATAGGAGTCGCTCGCGCCGTTCCTCCGGGCCGAGCCGCCGATTTTCGCGGGCGAAAACGTCACGACGGAACCGCTGGTCCAGGTAGTAATCGCGAACCAGCTCACGGGCATCGGGCTCCGTTATCGTGGCAAGCATCCGGCGAGCGGTTTGGTGCAGCACCATCCAGTCGAAATTCTCGCTCAATGTCGCGGAGCCGATCGGCTCAAAGCCGATCTCCGCCATATCCCTCCTGACCTCGGTGACGTAGAGCGGCTGCCATGCTGCGGGCATGAACTCGTGCACCAAATAGGCTGGCGAATAATCCTCCGAGCGCTCCCGCAGTTCTTTGATCATGAAGCTCGCCGCCAGCGACTGGGCGCCGGCGGAGGCCAGGGTGCGGGCGAGCGCCGCGGCGGCGGTAAATCGAGCAAAATTGTCGCCTGGCAACGTACGGCCGAGCTCTCGCAACAGACCTTGGAACGGCAGATCGCACGCCCAGCCCGGCATTGTATTGTAGCCGAGGTAAACCAGGCCTCCCAGTTTGAGGCGGCATTCGCAAAACCGCCGCACGGCCTGTCGCGCCTCACGGCTGATCCAGGTGTAGACGCCGTGCACGACGATGTAGTCGAATTGCGGCAATTCCAGATCGATTGCCGCGGCGAAATCGACGGCGTGGAACTGCAAGTTCGGGATCCTCGCGTCGACCGCCAGCCGGCGGGCATGGTCGATATGCTCGGGCATCGCATCGATGCCGTGGAACACTCCCGCCGGATGCGTTGCGGCCAGGATTGCGGCGGTGACCCCTTGGCCGCAACCGAGATCGCACCACGCGAAACCATTTTGCCTTGCAGGGGGCTCGACACCGGCGAGAAGCGCCACATGGTCGAGCCAAGCGGGCGCCAACATCGGTTTGAAGTCCCGCAAGTACGGGATGTCGGCGCCATAGCCGTCATGTTCTCGCGCCATGCATTATCGATAACTCACGAAGCGCTCGCGGCCAAGTGAACGGGAACCACAACGCCGCCATCGAACAAAGCGGGAATAAATGCTATATTTGGCTGCCGAACGATTCGGTTACGGCATCAACGCCCTTCGAGGAGGGCCAGTGGTAGAAAGCCAGGTGGTCGAACGGAAGCTCGCCGTGATTTTCGCGGCCGACGTTGCCGAGTACAGCCGACTGATGGGGCTGGACGAGGTCGGCACGCTGCGCCGGCTGCAGGCCTACCGGGTCATTCTCGATCAATTGATCGCCGCGCATCGCGGCCGCATCTTCAACACTGCTGGGGACAGTGTCGTCGCCGATTTTGCGAGCGCAGTCGATGCGGTCGAGTGCGCCGTCGCGGTCCAGGAGGCCATCGAAAAGGAAAACGAGGATCTCCCTGCTGGCGAGCTGATGCGGTTCCGCATCGGCATTCATCTCGGAGACGTCATCGTCGACGGACAAAACCTGTTCGGCGATGGCGTCAACATCGCCGCCCGGTTGGAAGCGCTCGCTGAGCCGGGCGGTATTTGCCTTTCCGGTGCGGTACGCGACCAGATCGGCTCCCGGTTGGCCATCGGATTGACCACTCTCGGCGAGCAGCGGGTCAAAAACATTGCCGAACCGGTGCGCGCCTTCAGGGTTGGTGGAACGCCTGGCCGAGGGTTGCCGCCATCCACCCACCGCGGACGGGCGGCAATTCGTGCCGGGCTGCTCGTTCCCGCCGTCCTGGCAGTGATCGCAGCAGCGGGTGCCGCGTGGTGGCTGTGGCTCGCCCCAGGTACTGTACCGCCGCCGCAGGCGGAGTCGACGACCGCCGCGGTTCAGCCGTATTCGGCGCCGCGATTGTCGATTGTCGTGCTGCCCTTCGCCAACCTCAGCAACGACCCTCAACAAGAATATTTCGCGGACGGCATCACCGAGGATCTGACGACGGATGTCGCGCGCATCCAGGGCAGCTTGGTGATGGCCCGGAATACCGCCTTCACGTACAAGGGCAAACCGCTCGACGCGAAGAAAATCGGCCGCGATTTGGGCGTCCGGTATGTCCTCGAAGGAAGCGTCCAGCGATCCGGCAATCAGGTCAGGATCAACGTCCAGCTGGTCGACGCCGAAACCGGAGCCCATCTCTGGGCCGAGCGTTTCGACCGCGACATCGGCGACCTGTTCGCCGTGCAGAATGAAATTACGGCGCGGATCGCACGCTCGCTGGAATCGCAACTCGCAATCGCGGAGGCCCGCCGTCCGACGGACAATCCCGACGCGCTCGATTATCTGCTGCGCGGACGCGCTGTGCTGACGCGACCGATTTCGAAGGAGAACAACGACGAAGCGGTAAAGCTTTTCGAGACGGCCTTAGCGCTCGATCCGAATGCGGCGGATGCGGCTGCCTGGTTGTCGGTTGCGCTGACGGTCCGCGTGACGGATGAGCTGAGCAACGACCCCGATGCCGACCTGCAACGAGCGGAGCGGCTGGCGACGCAGGCCCTGGACGAGGCGCCGAACAACACGTTGTCGCATTACGCCAAAGGTCAAGTGTTGCGCGCCCAGTCACGGTGCAGGGAAGCGATTCCCGAGTTCGAACGCTCGATCGCGCTCGATCGCAGCCGAGTGCCCGCTTATGCGCATGTTGGCTGGTGCAAGTTTCTGACGGGTTCTGTGGACGAGGCGATCCCCTATTTCGAGCAGGCAATTCGCCTCAGCCCTTATGGACCGGGTATTGCCCCGTGGTACGGCCGGCTGGGTGTCATGCAGCTGCTGCAGGGGCATACCGACCGGGCGCTCGTCTGGCTCGAAAAAGCCAATGGCGAGAATGCCCGGTTGGCCTTTGTGCATGCCTATCTTGCAGCGGGTTATGCGCTCAAGGGCAATACCGAGCGTGCGCGCCCGGAGCTCGCCGAGGCACAGCGATTGAACCAGAGCTATTCCAGCCTGGCTCGAGTGGAGAAGTCCATCTGGTTCGACGAGCCGAAGATCCGAGCCTTGGCCGAGGCGACCTACTTCCCGGGTCTGCGCCGGGCTGGCATACCGGAAGAGTAACCCCATGCGCATCCTGAGGATGGTGGCCGTCGCCTCCGTCCTGCTAGTGGCGCCGCCGCCCCCTGCCATTGCACAAGGGACGGCGGTTCGCCAAGCTTGTGGCGATGAGCTCCGGCAGTATTGCGCCGAGGTTGAACCAGGCGAGGGCAGGTTGCGGGATTGCGTCAAAGAGCATTTCGCCGCCTTTTCCGAAACGTGCAGGCAAACCTTGCTGAGCAATGTGGCTGTGGTACGGGCCTGCAAGGCAGATTTGCAGCGGACTTGCCCGGACGTTCAACCCGGCGGCGGTCGCGTCAAGGCCTGCATGAAGGACCATTTCGCCGAATATTCCGACCGTTGCAAGCAGGCCATTATCACAGCCAAATTTGGCACCCGTTAGCGTCGCGGCTGTCGGGCGGTGCAACACCGGAACCGGACACGAGCAGACGCCGCTCACAACGTTTGCCACTTGACCTGGGCTGTGAACTAAACTAGAACATACCGGTAATGTTTAGGGTTCGTTCTGCGCCGCAGATGGGGGTCCCATGCTGACCAGGAAACAGCGCGAGTTGCTGCTTTACATCAACCAGCGGCTGACCGCTACCGGCGTGTCACCGTCCTTCGACGAGATGAAGGACGCGCTGCACCTCAAATCCAAATCCGGCATTCACCGCCTGGTCAGCGGGCTCGAGGAGCGCGGCTTCATCAGGCGGCTGCCGCATCGCGCGCGCGCCTTGGAGGTCGTAAAATTGCCGGAAGAGAGCGCCGCCCCCGCGGCGGCTGGCGAACGGGGCCGGTTCTCCCCGACCGTGATCCTCGGGGATTTCGCGAGCTCGTTGCCCGGCGCCCCGGTCGCGAACGATGTCGAAGCCGTCGAGCTGCCGCTCTACGGCCGGATTGCAGCGGGCACGCCGATCGAGGCGTTGCGCGACCAGAGCACGACGGTGGGTGTCCCGGGCAGCCTGCTGGGGCGCGGGGGCGAGCATTATGCACTGGAAGTGGCAGGCGACAGCATGATCGAAGCCGGCATTCTCGACGGCGATACGGTGGTCATCCAGCGCTGCGACACTGCCGAGAACGGCTGCATCGTCGTCGCGCTGGTCGATGATGAGGAGGTCACGCTGAAGCGGTTGCGCCGCCGCGGCGCCTCGATTGCCCTCGAACCCGCCAACAAAGGCTATGAGACTCGCATTTTCGGACCCGATCGCGTCAAGGTCCAGGGGCGCCTCGTCGCATTGATGCGCCGCTTCTGACTTTTGCCTCCACCTAGAAGCGCGTTGACGTCACCCCAGCGAGAGCGGGGAAATCGGGATCGAGCTGTCGGTCAGGCGGTTTCCTGGACCGTGACTCCCAGCTCTTCAACCATCTGCTGACGCATCAGGAATTTCTGGATCTTGCCGGTTACCGTCATCGGGAAGCCGTCGACGAATTTGACGTAGCGCGGGATCTTGTAATGGGCGATCTGTCCGTGACAGAAGTCGCGAATCTCCTCGGCGGTCGCCATCTCGCCGTCGCGCAAGCGGACCCAGGCGCAGACCTCTTCGCCGTAGCGCTGGTCAGGCACGCCAATCACTTGCACGTCCTGGATCTTCGGATGGCGGTAAAGGAATTCCTCGACCTCGCGCGGGTAAACGTTCTCGCCGCCGCGGATCACCATGTCCTTGATCCGCCCGACGATGTTGCAATAGCCCTCGTCGTCGATCGTCGCGAGGTCGCCGGTATGCATCCAGCCGGCCGGATCGATCGCCTCTCGGGTTTTCTCCTCGTCGTTCCAATAGCCGAGCATGACTAGGTAGCCGCGGGTCAGGAGTTCGCCGGCGGTGCCGCGCGACACGATCCGACCCTCGGCGTCGATGACCTTTGCCTCGACATGCGGCAGGATCCGCCCGACGGTCGATACGCGGCGCTCGATCGGGTCGTCTGTTGCCGACGCAAAGCTGGCCGGGCTCGTCTCGGTCATGCCATAGCCGATGACGATCTCGGTGAGGTGCATCAGTTTAAACGCCCGCTTCATCACTTCGGTCGGGCAAGGGCTGCCAGCCATCATGCCAGTGCGCAGCGAGGTGAGGTCGAATTTCGCAAAATCGGGATGGTCCATCTCGGCAATGAACATTGTCGGCACGCCATAGACTGCGGTACAGCGTTCGGCGGCAATCGTCTCAAGGGTGGCGAGCGGATCGAAGCCTTCGCCCGGATAGACCATCGCCGCGCCGTGAGTGAGGCAGCCCAGATTGCCGATCACCATGCCAAAGCAGTGGTAGAGCGGCACCGGAATGCATACCCGGTCGCGTTCGGTCAGCTTCATCGCCCCGGCAATGAACAGTCCGTTGTTAAGGATATTGTGGTGGCTGAGCGTGGCGCCCTTCGGAAACCCGGTCGTTCCGCTCGTGAACTGGATGTTTATCGGGTCGTCGAATTGCAGTTCCTCGCCGAGTATTGCAAGCCGATGATGATCGACATCGCCGGCGAGACACGCGACATCGCCGAAGCACACCGCGCCGTGTGCCCGATCCGCGCCTATCGTGATTACCAGCCGCAGATCGGGAAGCCGCGACGCATGCAGGTTACCGGGCGATGCGGCGGCAAGCTCGGGCGCCAGCTCGTGCAGCATTCCGAGATAGTTGCTCGATTTGAACTGCGCTGCGGTCACGAGGGCGACGCAACCCGCCTTGTTGAGAGCATATTCCAACTCGGCCAACCGGTATGCCGGGTTGATATTGACAAGGATCAGCCCGGCCTTCGCGGTGGCAAATTGGGTGATTACCCACTCCGCATTGTTCGGTGACCAGATGCCGATGCGATCGCCGCGCCTGAGCCCCAGTGCCAATAGGCCCGCGGCGAAGTCATCGACGCGTTCCTTCAGCTCCCGGAATGTCCAGCGGATTTGCTGATGTTTGACGATCAGCGCATCGCGCTCGGCGAAACGCTCGGCGATCCTATCGAAATAAACCCCGATCGTGTCGCCAATGAACGGGATCTCACTGGCGCCGTGGACATAGCTCAATTGCCGCATCTCGGTCGCCTCCTATGAGGCGGCCAGTCGGCCCTTCAGAACTCGCCCGGCAAAATTCCCCGTCGCCTCACCATTCTCGACGGCGATGGCGCCATTGACGATTGTGGCGGCGATCCCGTCGGCCTTCTGCACCAAGCGCCGCGCGCCGCCGGGCAGATCCTGCTCGACAGTCGGCAGGCGCGGCTTGATACGCTGCTCGTCAAATACGACGAGGTCTGCCGCATAGCCGGTGCGGACCAGCCCGCGATCCGACAATTCCCAGGCCGACGCATTGTCGAAGGTCAGCATGCGGACGGCTTCTTCGAGAGTGAATTGCTGCTTGTTGCGGACCCAATAGCTCAACAGATGGGTTTGCAAGGACGACCCCATCTCCTGACAGACATGCGCGCCGGAGTCGGAGAAGGTGGCCAATGTCCGCGGATGCTTGAGGATGCCCAGAACGTCGGACGGCGACTCGTTGACCAGAGGCTGGACGAAAACCCTGTCATCGACTTCCAGGCACAGATCGATCATGACTTCGGCCGGGTGTCTCCCGCTCCGCCGCGCGAGGTCCCCGACCGACGGGTCGTCCCAATCGACACTGAACATCGGGTAGAGATTGTCGTAATCAGGCTTGCGCGGATCGGTCGTCGCCGCGCCGCCGCCCTGAAGGACGCCGTCGCGCGGCTTCATTTCGGCTTCTTCGGCGATCAGCCGGCGCCTCGCCTCGGGGTCGGCAAGCCGAGCCTTCTGCTGTTGGAGCGGAAGTCTCCGAAGCGCCTGCCAGGCAGGCAAGCCGTCAAACGGCAAATAGGATTTCAACGAGAAGACGGCGTTTATCGAGCGCGTCGTCGCCTGGCCGAACATGCGCCCGCCGGCGGCCGCGGTCTCGTCGAGGTAACGGGTCTGGTAGTCCCACGGGTTCGGGTCGATGCCCTGGCGAGTGGCGAGCACGCCGAACATGATCGGCCGGCCGCTTTCCACTGCGACCCGCCGCAGTCTTTCGAGAAACGCGCGTTGCGGCTCTCCGCCCGAAATGTCGGGACCGATCTGAAAGATGCCGGCATCCAGGTCGGCCATCGCACCGACAAGGCGGTCAATTTCCGCCCAGTCGGCAATCCGGCTGGCGACCGGCGAGCCATCCGGGGTGATGTGCGTCGTGGCTCGCGAAGTCGAAAATCCCATTGCACCGGCGCGCACCGCTTCCTCGACCGTTTGCGCCATGCGGCGCAAATCGTCGTCGGTAGCGCGCTCCTCGAGGCCGCGCCGGCCCATCACATACATGCGCAATGCCGAGTGCCCGATATACATGCCGTAGTTAATGGCCTTCGGCAGACGCTCGACGGTCGCGAGATATTCGGGAAAACTCTCCCAGCTCCAGTCGATGCCGGCCATCATCGCTTCGGTCGGGATATCCTCGACGGCGGTCAGGCAGCGCGCGAACCATTCCCTGTCTTCCGCTTTGCAAGGCGCCAGCGCAAAGCCGCAATTCCCCATGACGACACTGGTGACCCCGTGCCAGCACGAGCAGCTGCCGAGCGGGTCCCAGGCGACCTGCGCATCCATATGCGTGTGACCATCGATGAACCCGGGAGCAACGATCAGGCCGTCGGCGTTGATTGTCCGTTCCGCAGGCGCGCGGATGCGGCCGATCTCGACAATCCGCCCCCCCTCGACCCCGACATCGGCGCGATAGCGCGGCATTCCCGATCCATCCACCACCGTGCCGTTCTTGATCAAAAGGTCGAGGCTCATCGGCGTCTCCTCAAGGGAGCCCCAGCTTCGGGTCATCTTTCTGTCGCTGTCAACCGGCGTTCCGATCTAAAAGATCCCGTTATCATCAGGTTCGCCGGAGAGGCCGATGACGAGCGCCGCGGTTCGCCTTGTTGCAGCACCCACACCGGAGGAACTGATCGCCCGCGCTAAGGCGATGATCCCCGAGATCCGGGAGTTGGCGGAGGAGACCGAGCGCAACCGCACCATTTCGCCCAAAATCATCGGGATGATTCGCGATGCGGAACTGTTGCGGACCTGCCGGCCCAAGGAGTTTGGCGGCTTCGAATACGACGCCGCGGTAGCGCTCGAAATCGCGCTCGCGGTGTCGGCGGCCTGCGCTTCGACCGGCTGGGCTCTCAACGGCGCCCTATCCAACGGCATCTCGTTCGGTCATTTCCCGATCGAAGCGCAGCGGGAATTGTGGGGTGGCGGGGCCGACCCGTTCAGCTGCGCCTGCTTTGCCCCGACCGGCACCGCGGTGCCGACAGATGACGGCTATGTACTCAACGGCAAATGGTCTTTTGCCAGCGGCTGCGACCACTCGAGCTGGATCAGGCTGGGGGCCTTCATCACCGCGCCGCGCGCCGCACCACCGCATGACGGCGCGTTTTTCCTGTTGCCGATCGGGGATGTCGAGATCGAGGACAATTGGTTCGTCTGCGGGCTGTCCGGTACCGGGAGCAAGAATATCGTAGTCCGCGACGCCATCGTGCCGCGGCATCGCGTGCTGTTGTTTGCCGAGACGCGCTCGGGTCGGACGCCGGGCGCGCAGCATCACAAGAACCCGCTCTATCGCCTGCCTCTGTTGGTGCTCGGCGCGACGATGCTGGCGTCGACCGCGGTCGGCGCCGCGAGGGGCGCGCTCGAAGCCTATCTGGAGATGACGACCGGGCGCAAGACCCGCGGCGCGCTCGCTGGCGGCGGGCTGGCAATGGCCGAGTTCGCAACAGTGCAACTGCGCTTCGCCGAAGCTTCGGCCGCGGTCGAAGCGGCGGAGATGCTCCTCAAGGCAGATCTGCGGGACGCGGTGGAAATGCTGCGGGCCGGCGAGGAAATCACAGTCGCCGAGCGCATCCGCTGTCGCCGCAACCAGGCTTACGCAACGAAGCTCGCCGTCGAGGCCGTGGAGGCGCTGAACGCCTCGACCGGCGGTTACGGCCTGATGCTCAGCAATCCCGTGCAGCGCGCCTGGCGCGACGTCAACGCCGTCGCCCGCCATGTCAGCCTCAATTGGGACGCAGTCGGCACAATGTACGGCCAGCACGCCTTCGGCCTCGAGCCGCGCGGCCAATATTAGTTCAACCCTCTTTGTATTTGATCGAGCAGCCATAGGCGCGGGTCGACGTGACTGCGACTGGCTGGCCAGCGGCGGTCGCGTCGAGAGCGGCCACGACATAATTGTGCGCAGTCTTGACGTCAGCGAGACGGGTCGACGGCTTGTCGTCGATGGCGCCCATGTAGGCGACACGGCTGGCGCGGTCGATCACCACCATGTGCGGCGTGGCCCGAGCATCATAGAGGCGCCCGACGATCCCCTCGGGGTCGAGCAGGAAATCGGTCGGCGCCGCCCGCCAGCGCGCGAGATCGGCCCTGGCTTGGGCTGGGGTCACATAGCCCTGCTCGCCGGGAGCAGACGAAGCGATCGTCAACCACACGACCCCTGCTGCCGTGTATTTCTGCTGCAGCGCCTGCATGTTGCCGCTGTCATAGTGCTTGCCGACAAACGGGCAGCCGTCATTGGTCCATTCGAGGACGACTATCCTGCCGGTATAGTCGGCGAGCCGCGCGGTCTTGCCGGCAATGTCGGACGCGCTGAAGGAAGGCGCCGGCTCACCCACCCTTGCCGTCGCGGACGGAACGGCGGTGGCATGCTGCACCGCGAAAACCCCGATTGCTACGATTGCAGCAGTAGCGAAAGTCTTGCCCGGGACGCGCATGCGGGTCCTCCCTCAGTCGTGGGTCAGCTCTTGCCGACCGCGTCGAGGACATTCGCCGCGGTCAAGATCTGCGGCAGCATTACGGGCTCGCCACCCTTGCCGGTGTAGAACAGATAGAGCGGCACGCCGCTGCGGCCAAATCGCTGCAGGAATTGGGTGATTTCAGGGTTCTGGCTTGTCCAATCGCCCTTGAGGGCGACGATGCCGCGCTCGGCGAAAGCCCGGCGCACCGCATCGCTGTCGAGGGCGACGCGTTCGTTTATCAAACAGGTGACACACCAGGACGCAGTCAGATTGACGAAGACCGGCTCGCCCGCGGCCTCCAGAACGGCGAGCCGCTGCGTCGTAAAAGGCTCGTACTGCAGTCCACCGCGAAGGCCGGCGGAATTGGCCGGCGGGGCCCCGGTCAAGGAGGCGGCGAGAAAAATTGCGGCCGCGCCGCCCGCGGCGGCCAGTCCCATGCCGAGAACCCGTCTACCCGGTGCGGCAAGCTGCGTTTGGCCATAAATCCATACGGCGAACGCGACCAGCACCAACCCGAAAAACGCTCCCAGTGCATCACTGGGTCCAACCTCCTGCACCAGGACCCACAGGAGCCACGCGACCGTGCCATAGAGCGGAAAGGCGAGCAGCTGCTTGACGAAATCCATCCACCGACCCGGCTTCGGCAACACGCGCTGCCAGCGGTCGGTGAGCGATGCGGCCAGATAGGGTGCCGCGAGGCCGAGGCCGAGCGCTAGAAAGACGCCGATCGCCACAGGCGAAGGAGCGATCAGAGCGAAGCCGAGCGCGGCACCCATGAACGGGGCTGTACAGGGGGTCGCTACGATCGTCGCCAGCACGCCGGTAAAAAACGCGCCGGCGAGCCCGGAACGTGCGGCGAGCCGGCCGCCGACGCCGGCGAACGCGCCGCCGAAGCCCGCAATCCCGGACAGGCTTAGGCCCATTGCGAAGAGGAGATAAGCGAGCACGGCGACAAAAACCGGTGATTGCAGCTGAAAGCCCCAACCTGCCGCCTGGCCGCCGGTGCGCAACGCGAGCAACGCGATGCCCAGTGCCGCAAAGCTTGCGAGCACCCCCGCCGTGTAGGCGAGACCATGAGAGATGCGCTCGGAGCGACGGCCATGGGCCTGCCGAGCAACGCTCAGGAGTTTCAAGGACAGGATCGGAAACACGCAGGGCATGGCGTTGAGCACCACGCCGCCGAGAAACGCCAGCAGCAGCGCCTGCCACCAGACGATGCCGCTTTCGACCGGCACCGCCGGAGCGGGATTGGCGCTGATCTCGAAGGCCCGTTCAGCGCCGTCCTCGCCGCGCAAGGAGAGCACCCCGTCGAGGGTCGCCGGCGAAGTAATGTCAGTTGAGGCCTTGCTCAAAAGGATCGCCACGCCGTCGCCATGCCGCTCGATGCGCGGTTTGGCCGCGGCATCGATCAGCGATTCCTTGATCGGAAAGAACATCCCAGTCGGATTACGCAGTTCGCCGACGGCACTTGAGGGGACCAGGAGTCGGAAATCGCGTGTGTCCGACGCGAAGCGGGTCTCGAAGGGCGCCGGAAGCGGTAGATGCTGGCGGGCGTCCACGAACAACCGGACAGCGTTAGGATCGGGGGCGAATGGTTGTGCCGAGACCGGCAGGTTCAAGCCTAGTTTGGCACTTCCGGGTATGCAGATGTCCGAGCAAACGAGCCAGGATGCCTCCGCGTCTAGCCCAGCGGTCTGTCCGACCCTCAGCTCTTTCGGGACGGTGATCGGGACCAGGAGATCGACTGTCCCTGCGTAGCCGTAATTGCCGATACCGTTTTGCACGAAATGCTCCGGGACCGGCCAGTTGATGTTTCCCGGCGAAAAGCCCGTCGGCAGGTTCCAGTCAATCGCAGTCGGGAGCCCGGAATCACCGGGGTTCCGCCAATAGACGTGCCAGCCCGGCTTCACGGCGAGGTGGAGGTCGACCCATAGCGTCGTCTCCGGTGCGATCGAGGCGGCCTCGGCGATCAGCTCGGCCTTTACCAGATCCGCTGCGGCCGGCGGTCCGTCCGCCTGCGCGCCGCTCGTCGAGAGCGCCGCCACCAAACCGGTGAGCGCCGATACCCTCCTCAGGGTCGTCCCAATTCGCATCCTGCTCCGCCACGATCCGCTGCGCCAGCGAGTATAGCGCACAAATAAGCTTGACCCGAATGCGGGTCCAGCAGCACTTGGGATACCGAGAGACCGCGCTGCGAAGCGCCGGAGCCATCAACCTTTACCAAAGGCGCGCTATATGAACGAACCCCGCACACTCGCGATTGATATTGGCGGGACCGGAATAAAGGCTGCATTGCTCGACGACTCCGGCAGCATGATCGGCGACCGGCAGAGGGTGCCGACACCGCCCAGGCCGGTCACCCCCGGTGATCTCGTCCGGGCCATCGATAAGGTTGCGGCACCGCTCGGCACGTTTGAGCGTGTCTCGGTTGGCTTTCCCGGATATATCCGCGACGGACGGGTCATCACCGCACCCAATCTCGGCACCGATGCGTTGGCAGGCTTCGATCTGCAATCGGTGCTCGCCGACCATTTGGGCAAGCCGGTTCGCGTACTCAACGATGCCGATGTCCAAGGTTTCGGCGCGATCAAAGGCCAAGGGTTGGAGATGGTCCTGACGCTCGGGACCGGCGCCGGGACATCGCTATTTCGCGACGGCGAGATCATGCCGCACCTCGAGCTCGCCCATCACCCGGTGAGCGGGAGCAAGACCTATGACGAGTACGTCGGCAACGCCGCCCGCAAAAAGAAGGGCCGCAAGGCCTGGAACAAACGCGTCGAGAAAGTTATCGACATTCTGCGCGAGGTCGTCCGCTTCGACCACCTCTATATCGGCGGGGGCAACGCCAAGGACATCACGTTTCCCCTGCCGCCCGACGTCACGATCGTGCCCAATACCGACGGCCTGACCGGTGGGATCCGGCTGTGGCGGAAAGATCCCATGGCCTACACCGCCGCCGATGTCCCGAGCAGCGGCGCTGCCGGCAGCGTGCCAGAGACTGGGCCTGCTCCTAACTGATCAGGTCGGCCGCTTCCAGCCGAGCCAGTCGCAAACGGCCTGCCCCATGACCAGCTCCTTGTCGCTGCCCTGGAGCCACGGCAGTTCCTCGGTGAACATCGTCACGCATTGCCGGTACGAGCATGGCATGCGGGTGATGTCGGTGCCCCAAAAGCAGCGTTGCGGGCCAAACGCATCGAACATCTGCCGGACGTATTTGTGGATGTTGCGATAGGGGTAGGGCTCGCTCGAATAGCTCGGCGCGCCGGAAAGCTTGAGCGCAACATTCGGGTATTTGGCGACCGCCAGCATCTCTCCCAAATCGGCGAAAGCCGCGTCGTCCTTTGCGGCGGTGCCGCCCCCGTGGCGACCCATATGGTCGATGTGCAGTTTCAATCCGGGATGGCGCTCGGCGATTTTGGCGAAAGCCGCCATATGTCCGCCCGCCAGGAGCCCGACCGGCAGCTTCTCTCTCTCGCAGGCCGCCCAGAACCAGTCGAGCGAACCATCGGTCCACCAGCTCTGCTGATGCGGCTGGTTGAAGGTGAACCTAAAGCCGCGCATGCCGGGGCGCTGACGCCAGTTCTTGACGATGTTCTCGCGATCCGGGCTCTGCAGATCGAAATTCCCGAGGATGCAGAATTTGTCTGGATGCCGGCGGACCGCCTCGACCGCCAGCTCGTTGACCTTTTCACCGAGGGTGCTGGGCGGGTGAATCACCGCCGCGTCGACGCCGGCGTCAGCCATCTCCTTCAGCGCGTCATCCATCGAGTAGGTCGGGATCTGCCGGTGCTGCGGCGACATCCTGGCGTTTTCCCAAATGTGGATTTGGGAATCGACAATTTGCATCGTTGTCTCCTCCGGTTCAGTTTTTTGCCGGCCCCTTGGCGGGCGGCAATGCTTGCCTCAGGCCGTGGCGGCGGGCTGGGGCGCCTTTTCGAGCGCGGCCTGTGCGGTTGCGGCGATCGCCTGGAACGCCTCGGGCTCCCGGATCGCGATGTCGGACAGCACCTTGCGGTCGAGATCGAGACCGGCCAGCTTAATCCCGTGCATGAACTGCGAGTAGGTCAGCCCGTGCTGCCGCGCGCCGGCATTGATCCGCTGAATCCATAAGGCGCGAAAGTCGCGCTTGCGGTTGCGCCGATCGCGATAAGCGTAACGCAACGCCTTCTCGACCTTTTCGATCGCGACACGGTAGGCGGTGCTGCCGCGCCCGCGATACCCTTTGGCGAGTTCGAGGATCTTTTTGTGGCGGGCGTGGGTGGTCACGCCGCGTTTGACGCGTGCCACAGCTCAACTCCGCATATACGGCATATAGGTCAAGACGAGCTTGGCGTCGCCCGGCTCCATCGTCGTAGTGCCGCGCCGCAGTCGCTTACCCTGCGTCGATTTGCTGATCAGCCGGTGGCGTTTGTGGCCCCAGTTCCGTTTGATCTTGCCGGTGGCGGTACGGCCGAAGCGCTTCTTCGCACCGCTCTTCGTCTTAAGTTTGGGCATCTCGATATCCGTGTCCGGGTGCGGCGCCGAGCCACGTCCGCACTGGGCGGCGCGCCGCGTGTTCGAGCGGCGCTATATAGCGACGCGCCGCACTGAACGCAAGCGCGGCGCCTCGTCCTCTTCTCCAGCGGCGCGAGCTCGACCAAACGCGGCTTGTAACCCGATTGCTACATTGATCGCTGAGGCGCTGGGAGGCCATGCGGTCCGCTGGCACGGAAACCGGCAAAGTTCGTGCGGCAGTTCGTGAATTGCCGGGACAAGCCAAGACGCTGAGCAAGAATTGGACGAAGGGCTGCATAACGGTCTTGCGTCCTTCGAGACGCGCCCGAGGTCAAGCTGGGGTAGGCTCTTTGGGCGCTCCTCAGGATGACGCCAGTCATTGAGGGCAACAGTCCCCTCTCCCCGCAAGCAGGGCGAGGGGCGTAGGAGCATTGTCTTAATGCTTGAGGTCGTCCGGGACTTTGCCGCCATTCTCGGCCAGCTTGGTCATCACTTCCTTGTGCAGCCAAACGTTCATCGACGCCGTGTCGTTCATATCGCCGGTATAGTGGAGCTCCTGCGCCAATTCCTTACGCGCCGCCAGGCTGCTGTCCAAATTTATAAGCTTCATAAGGTCGACGATCGATGTTCGCCAATTGAGCTGCTGCGGCGCTCTCGTCGCGAGGCCTTCCATAATCGCCGCTACATCTATGGGCGATGTCGGTGACGCCGCCGGGGTTGCCCCAGCTGGCGCAGATACCGATGCCGCAGAGGCCGGCGGTGCCGCGGTGGCTGCCGATGTGGCCGTCGCGGCTGCCGCCGATGATGAGTGACCGAATATGGCGGACATGATGTTTCCGAAAACGCTCATTTCCGTCCCCTCTAGGTTTAGAGAGCATCAGGTCCTGATGCCGCTGACGAGTATCTGCGTCTCCGGAGGTGTCGGCAAGGCGGACCAGCCTCCTTAGCGCGCTCCCTGACGCGGGAGAGCCCTGAGGAGCGGTGAGCGCTACACCACCGGCGAGCGGCCGCCGTCGACATTGATCGCGCAGCCGGTAACGTAAGAGGCAGCGTCGGAGGCGAGGAAGCAGGCGATGTTGGCGAACTCCTCGGGGCGGCCCATGCGCCCCAGCGGGACGCCCTGACCCGCCTGACGGATGAATTCCTCCAGCGAAACATTGGCGGCTTCGCGGCGATGACGGCGCACGATCTGGTCGCTGACGATCACGCCGACATGCAGTGAGTTGACGAGCACGTTGTGGGGCGCTCCCTCCATCGACAGCGCCTTGGTGAATGCCATTTGCGCAGCACGGCTGACCGAGGTCGGCGCGCTGTTCGGACCCGGCGCTTTGGCGCCGATGTTGAGGACGGCGATGATTCGCCCCCAGCGCCGCTGCTTCATTTGCGGAAAGAGCAGGCGGCAGAAACGGATCTGCGCAAACAATTTAAGGTCGAGATCGGCCTGCCACATCTCGTCCGTAATTTCTTCGGACGGGCCGCGCGTCGACTGGCCGGCATTGTTGACGAAAATGTCGATCTTGCCGAACTCCGACATTATCTGGTCATAGGCCTTGCGGATGTCGGCCGCCTTGGAGACGTCGCAACTGACCGCAGCCACCTTGCCTTTGG
>Ga0126383_10000073_pt1 | contig 47442 bp, 33 predicted proteins | sample PanSoiMetPlot_35_FD_96882 | JGI IMG/M metagenome (GOLD analysis project Ga0126383, IMG submission 96882) | Tropical forest soil microbial communities from Panama - MetaG Plot_35 | ecosystem: Environmental > Terrestrial > Soil > Tropical forest > Bulk soil | place: Panama | collected 2016-02-17 | reverse complement strand
CTTATTACGCGGCCTTGACCGAACTGAAGTCGCCCGAAACCGCGCGCCGTTGGTTGCCAAACTATCTGCCGGCCGAGATTCGTGACGGTTATTACCTTTCGCAGCAACGCGCGATCGACACCCTGGTCAAACAGGCCGAGACTTTGACCGGTAAGCCCGTCATGTCGATCATGACTGATCGCAAAGGCACGGCGTATCTGACTGACGTCGCCCAGGGCACGTACACAATTTCAAACCTGATTCCCAGCGAGACTGAAAAGAGCAATATTCTTTGGTTGTGCGAGCGCGAAGTTAAGGCGGCCGATCTGTCGATAGCGATGCGCCGGCCTTTCATCTTGTCGAATGAAAAAGATCCGAAAGTGAAATGCGAAGTCATCGAGCGGCCGTTGCCGGTCTGTGAGAAATAGATACGTGGGTAACGGAAGCCATAAACATTTCGCGCCTGCGGCCCGCATGGCCTTCAAGTTCGCTTCGCTAACGGCGCTGCTATGCTGCGCTCTTCTGATCTCCGGCTCGCTGCTGGCCCAGAATCGCCGCCGTCCACGTCCGCCGGCCACGCAAACACAAGCGCCGAAAGGCTCGGCTGCAAAGTATTCGGTGTTCCAACACAGTTCCGAGAAGCATAAGAGCCTGACCTGCGACGCCTGTCACAAAATTCCCACCGCCTGGAATGCGAAGCGCGATTTTCCCGACGTTGCCGACTCCCCTGGTCACGATGCCTGCGTGCGTTGTCACCGGTCGCAGTTTTTTTCCGGCCAGGCCATGAGCGGCTCGGGTCCGGCAATCTGCACTGTCTGTCATTTACGGGCGGCGCCGCGGGAAGCAGCCCGCTTCGCTTTCGGCAAGCCAAACGCTGCCAGTCAAACTCTCAAGTCAAAGGACGAGCGTCAGTTCACCATCGAGTTTCCACACGACAAACATCAGAATGTGATTGCGAACCTGCGTCCCCGGCAATCAAGGGCGACGCTGCTTCCTGTTTCATTCGCGCAGGACACAAAGAAGCCTGACTACAACAATTGCACCATTTGCCATCGACGGAACGATGAACTGTTGATTGCTGAACTCGGGGTAACCGCCGACCCCGCCGACCAGTCCCGCAAATTCTTTAAGACGGTGCCGCACAGTCACGATGCCTGCTTTGGCTGCCACTGGAAAAATGAGAAACCCGTTAACAGCGACTGCGCCGGCTGTCACAAAGCAGCGACTCCTTTTGTTCCGCTGCTGGCGCCCAGGCGAATTTCTGCCCGGTTCAGTCACGAAGGCGGCAAAGGCGAGCATGTGCTGGAATGCCCTACCTGTCATATCAACATTACGCGTGCGGCAACCGTGCGCGGGTTAACCCCGGACGTACCTATTGCCGCCTGCACGACTTGCCACCAGGACAATAAGAAGACGACTTATCCGAAGGTCAAAACGATTGAAGAAGAGTTCGCACAATATCAGAAGACGAAGGAGTGCGTTTATTGTCATACGTCAGAGGTGGGATCAAAGAAACCGCCGGCGAGTCATGACGCAGCGGCGCAGTAAGAGGCCTGAGATTTGAGATTTGAGATTTGAGATTTGAGATTTGAGAACGACAACGTGAACGTTCGGGTTTACATCTTCATCATCCTGATCGTGACGATGTCTGCTGGTTACACCCAATCACAGACAAACGATCAGGACTACTCGAGGTTTCTCCATACGAGTTCGAAGCACGCGTCGCTCAGTTGCACGAGCTGTCATCGGCGCGCGGATAATTCGGTGCGGCCCGGCTTTCCCGGTCACAAGGATTGCACCGGGTGTCATTTGACGCAGTTCACGACGCCGAATATTCCGATGTGCTCAATCTGCCACGAAACCGTCAATGGCAGTGACCCGCCGCGCAAAGGCTTTCCCGAAAGCTTTAAAGAGAACTTCAACGTCAGTTTCGATCATGCCCAGCACATGACCGGCGATGCCAAACCGAAGAACGGTTGCGCCGGTTGTCACAGTTCGGCGCTGCGTCGCGGTCTGGCGTTGTCGATACCAACTGGTCTAAATGCACATGCCGGCTGCTACACCTGTCATACGCCCGAAGCCCAGGCGAATGGTCGCGACCTCGGTTCATGCGGAGTATGTCATTCCCTTAAGTCCTATACGCGCACGCCGACCGACGCGCCGGCCTATCGAATCGGGTTCAGTCATGAGCAACACGGCGCGCGCCAACGGTTGAACTGCGCGAGCTGTCACAACTACACGCGCGGTCTGCCGCAGCGGCGGCAAGTGAGCTCGCCGCGTCCGCAGGAACACTTCCCCGGCGGCAGCAGTTCGTGCGCCACCTGCCATAACGGGAGTCGTGCTTTCGGCGGCGACCTGGATTTCAAAAATTGCGGGCGATGTCACAAGGGCAACAGTTTTCGCCTTAACCCCTAACGTGGTTTGTTTCATTCACGCCGGAGCTTTAGCCCGGCGTCGCGCTTAGTCTTGAAACCGGAAAACCGTTTCAAACGGTTTCTGCTAATTTTTCCCGTCAGGAACACCGGGCTAAAGCCACGGTGTGAATGAGAAGGTCAAACTGAACCAGTGCTAACGCTAAACAGCTTTTGACAACCTCCAGCGCGCCTCCCTAACATGCGATCAGCTTTTTATCTCGGGGGATTTAGTCATGAAGCGATTGCTGGTGGGACTCGTCGTCATCCTGGGCACGACGGCTATTTTGACTGTGAGCCAGGCCTTCCGCTCGTCAGCTTCGCTGACTCAGCAAATTCCGAAGGAAAGCAAAGAACAGCCAACCAAAGTTAAGCTCGATACTGACAGCCTTGATGATAAGTGGGGCGAGGTCGCGTTCGATCACGAAACGCATTCAGTCAGAAAATACAATCCTGACGGCGCCTCGGTGACGCCGTGCACCTTCTGTCATCACACCGATCAGCCGAAAGATCAGTTAAAGGCGCCGCTGACCACCTCAGAGCGCAACGTCGTTCTGACTGCGGATGTTTTGAAAGATGCCGCCGCGACCCCGGTCAAGACCTGCCGCCAGTGCCATCTGCAGGCGGGTGACGAGAGCAAGCAACTACCGGTGGTTACCAAAGACGGAAAACAGTTGAAGATGGATAACGAACACGCTTATCACATCAACTGCTTTGAATGTCATGACGCAGCCATCAAGGCGAAACCGGAGTTGGCGCAGAAGATCTCGGGCTCAGATCCCAAGGGCTGTAACAAGTGCCACGTGGCCAAGTAGTCAGAACCGGGAGCGGTAGCGACCGGGCCATGCAATCTGTATCGCCCCTGGGGGCCGAAAAGAATATTTATCATTTGTCCAACGGAAAGCACGGGTCAGCTACTCCCGGTTTTCTTTTCAATAACAAATGAAAAATGACCAATCGCAAATAGTTCTGGGTCGCTCCCGGGCAGTAGATAAGCCGGGGTCACTGGGCCCGCCGCTACTGCGACCGGTTCTGACTCAGTAAACTCGGATTCCAATGCCGCTTGTCTTTGTTGTGTTGCACATGACACGAAGTGCAATTCGGTTTGTCTGCGGCAATCACCTGGCGGCCGGCGCGGGCGTCCGTCTGGCCATTGTGACATTTCCCGCAGGTAGTGCGCGGCGTCGTCAGGTCGATCGGATCGCGCGTCGCATGACAGCTCGAGCAACTCAGCTGGCCTTCCCTGTTCCCGGGCAAACTCGCCACGGCCCGCACCCGGTAGAGATGTACCGCGTGAAACTGCTTGCTGCGCCACTGATCGTCTGAGTCACTCGGCAAACGCTCCAGCTGCAAGGTTGTCTTACGCGCAGCCATTTCGTCCGCGTCCAAACCCGCCCACTGCCAATGGCCATTAACCACCGGATATCCAAGCGTGCCGCCATGAGGAGTGGCCACAGTCTTCCCGTTGTACTTCTGCTTATTCTGATCGTTGTGACATTGAAAGCATGAGAGCAAAGCGCCGTCGATTGGATTGAACCCCGCGCCGCGATGTTCGGCATGACAATCAGCGCAACCGATGCCGGCGTTCGTGTGCGGGGCAATCACAGTCGCGGCAAAGGCCTCGGTCGTATGACACGAAGAGCACCTGGAGGCCATGCTCGCGCCCAGGGTGTGACACGAAGTGCATTTGCCGGCGCTCACTGATTCAGCTATCGGCGGAGAGAGATTCATCGTGGTCCGGGTGTGCACCTCGGCGATTGATCCGGGCGCAAACGCCGGCGCATAGAACCAGGCGCCAGCCGCGGCGAGCAGCCCCACTGGAATTGCGCCCCACAACAGCATGGATCCTGCCCAACGCCTTTTCAGATCAGTGGTCGCGCTCCAAATCAATTGAGCTTTCCCGGCGCGCTTGCCAGTCCGCGGAAACAGCGGCGAAGAGCGCACGGCTTTGGTGGCGGCCGTGATGCGCTTGTCCCAGAAAACATCGAGCGTTCTCGAGCTGGTTACGGTCGGCTTCGCCTCTCGCCCCGGCTGGAAGGTGTTCTGCAGGGCGGCCTCGGAGGACGTTTCGAATCCGCCAGTTGACGGAAGTTGGTAGACGCCCGAGAGTTCGCGGGGTCGTACCGAGTCGGCCGGGGTCGCCGCGATTTGCAACGACACCGTAATGATGAGCAGACCTTGTTGGTCAAAATCAATGTCGAGAGTAAACGGCCCGATGCCCAGGACATCGCCGGGGGCCAGCGCTTCGTAGTCAGTCAGCGCGGTGCCGTTCAGCAGGACTGGATTACCCTGCCTGAGGCCGCGGATGTAGTAATTGTCGTCGGTGAATGAGATGCCCGCATGGGGACGTGAAACAGACGGATGATTGAGCAGCACCTCGCAGGTCGGCAGCCTGCCCAGCAGCAAACCTTCAGCGACGATCCTCGCCGGATCGAGCTGCAAGTCTTCGCGAACAATGATGAAGGTTCCAGCCATTGAGAACGGACGGAGACGGAAATCAGAAATCAGAAGTCAGGAGTCAGGAGTCAGGAGTCAGGAGTCAGGAGTCAGGAGTCGGAAGTCGGAAGTCAGTCAGTGGTCCGAAGTGAGTTTCATAGTTGAATTTTGAAGACCTGCTGATTGACATTTCGTTCTCCCTTCGACGTCCGACGGCCCGACCTCTGACTTCTGACTTCTGACTCCTGACTTCTGACTCCTGACTCCTGACTCCTGACTTCTTCCTTCCTTTCGCCCGCCTCATCTCACATGAAAGAAAACTACCTGCACGATGTGAACCAGCATCAGGGCCAGCATCACGGAGGTGGCAATGACATGCGGCACGACCCAGACTTTTAACAGCCGGTGCAGGTAAATCAGCGCCTCAACGCGACGCAGCACGGCTGAACGTTCGACCGCTTTCAGAATTTGAGCTCGTCGCTCTTTATCGCCGGGCGCCATGATTTCCGCTTTGAATCGCAGACGCGCTCGCGCCAAAGCCGAGGTCAGTTCTTCACGTCGCGCGTATTCCCTGAACAAATACGAAAGCGAAAAGAAGTGCTGCTTAATTTTCCGCTCAATCAACGCCCGCGTCTCGGCGTCACCGGAAGTCTTGATTTTTTCCAGGTCGGCGACAAGTTCTGTACGCCGCCCTTCCAGGTCTTCGATCAGCAGCGGATCTCCTTCGATGCTGGTCATGATGCGCGGGACAATGACGTAACAGACGATGCCAAACAGTCCCGTAACAATCGTGGCGTCGAACCAAAGCATCAGCACCAGGGTCAGCAATCCGCCGCCGTGGCTGCCACCGTGAACCAGCAACACCACCGCCGCGGTAATCCCCAAATACAAATGCGCCAGCAACCAATAACGCAAAGCGCCCGCGCGGCGTCGATAGACAGTCTTGCGCGCCGGATAGGTCATCACCCCCGCGATGGCGGCAAAACCGGCCAGGCCCGTCAGCCAACGCATGGTTAACCATGACCCCAGCAAAGGCTGGTTGAAACCATAATGCCGGGCCGTCCAAACCATCAGAATTGTCACTATCACGGTGGCTGCTATCCCGCCGGCATGCCAGGCGCGCGCCAGCGGATCGCTCTTATGAATGTTGCGGCCAATTGCATGGTTGGCATCGCGGAACACGAGGCCGAGGGTCTTCTTAATCTCGCCAAAGTACTCCTCCGGATCGACGCGCACGAGCGCTCCGGTCGGACAATTCTCTTCGCATGAATAGGCCGGCCGCCTGGCGTTGGCGGGATTTAGCGGCGTGTCTTCACAGAGATTGCACTTGATCGCAATCATGTCTTCCGCTTCGGGGACGGCCGGCAGCGGTGCAGTGGAATAACTGAACAATTGCCGTAATCGCGCCGCCCAGGTGATTGCCGGCGCACTCACCCCGTCGCGCGGCACCATGGTGATCGCGTTGTATGGACACTGCGTGGCGCAATCGAAACAGCCAATGCAGGTGGGCTTATGAATATCCACATGCCCTTTCGGGTCTCGAAAGATGGCGCCCGTCGGACATCCGGTCAGGCACTCAGGATCCTTGCAATGCATGCACACTGAGGGCGCTAGCACATGCTGGCGCGCGGGGCTTTCGAGTTGCACTGGCCGTTCGATATGAATTCCGCGGCGCAAGAGTCGTGACTGCCCGTGAACTTTGTGGCAGGCGAGCGAACAGTTGCCGCAGCGTACGCACAAATCCATATCCATCACCAGCAGGTTGACGGCGTCGACAATTCCCGTGGAGATCTCTTTCTCGGCCGCGGCCAGCGACCTCTTGTTGCCGAGCTCAGTGAGTTTGGTGTCATCGTCAGCCAGTGAGAAATCGGCGAAGGCTTTTACGATTTGAGCGCAAAGTTCAGGATTAGAACGCAAATCAGAGAGCGGGACTTCCAGCACTTCAGAACGGACCATGAGCTCAGCTGAATAGGCCCAAGCTTTCTGGCCATCGAGCGCTTCCAGTCCCAGGCAATTCCCTGAACCCAAAAAATCTTCGGGAATCAATTCGCTGGCAGCTGCGGCGGCGCCGTCGACCACCTCCTCATAAATTGGCGCGCCCCGCACCCGGCGAATCCAACCGCTGTGAATGAGAAACAAACGATCGATTGGCGCGCCTTCTCTGACCAGCGCGTGATGCTTCGGGTAAACCGAGAATTGCGAAATGTTACCGAGCGAAACCAATTCGACGCCGGTTAGATCGCCGGCGATACCACTTTGCAGCTGGGCTATCACCCGGCCCAGTCCATGACTGCGATAGGTCGCATCGATCCGCTCGGCGAATTTTTTCAGCGATCGCAGCAGCCGCAACGCAGGACGCACCACTTCGAGAACCGTGACATTCCGGTTGTTATCTGAAGAGAAAACCGTCGCATTACGAGGCACGCCGGCGAGAATCGACCGCTCGCCGAAGCAAGTCCCGGGTGGCACCAACCCGACTTTTTTCGCTTGTCCGGATTCGTCCCGAGCTTGAACTTCGAGCGGTGAGTCGATCGAGAAATAGAAGGTATTGCCGCCCCAATCGCCTTCCCGCATGATTACTTCGCCCGGCGAGAAGGTGAGCAGGCGGGCGTATGGGCCAATCTGCTTGCCTCCGGCGATCTTACCTTCGGCAATGATCTTCAGATTGTGCTTGTTCTTGTCGTCGAGTAATTCGGACAGTACGTCGATCTTCCTGATTGCTTCAAGAATCGCGTCCGGACTCGTGTTTGGTTTCGGCATGTTGTTGAGCTGCCGAGGGATTCAATGCTCTTGAAAAACCTCTCGCGACTTATTTGCAGCTCCGGTCGGGGGGAACGTGCGCAGCTTAACATGCAATCCAGCACTGAGGAAATCCACACCACACATCGGCGTACCAACGCGAACATTGTAGTGGTTGACCTGACCGACTCGTGATAGCATCCGCGTACTTCGGGAAACTTCTCCAACGTAATACTAGGCGGCAATGCTAGAACCCCTGCAAATGCGTGCCCCTTCGAGACGCTGGTTAGCGCTGGCGAGCATCCTCTTCGTGTCAACCGGATCGCTCGCCTGGAGTTTCACCCGACTTCGTCGCGCCGGCAATACCGGAGGGGCACCCGCCTTAAAGCAGAGGTCAGAGAGCAAGGGTCAGAGGTCAGATAAAGCGGCTCAGCCAATCGCCGGCTCCGATTGTCCATCGTGCCCGCTCAATCCATCGCCGGCCAGCCTGATCGATTCGGACAATGACGGCATTCCGGATGCCGAAGAGCTGCGGACCTATCAGGACCGCGATGCTTTTCGCCGCTGGTTTACCTCGATTGCCGAGAACCAGTTTTACCGCCTTAGCGATCAATGGAAGGAAGAACAGCGCGACTGCGCCGGGCTGGCGCGGTTTGCCATTCGCGAAGCGTTACGCCGCCACGACCGGCCCTGGTTTCAAAAGATGGGGCCCGGCTACGAGACGGTCGCCGCCGACGTCAGTGAATTCGATCTCGATCACAACCCGCTCGGCGAGAAGATTTTTCGCACCGACTTTGGATCGTTCAGCGAGAGCGACTTGCGCAACGGCCGCTTCTCGGAATTTGCCGACGGGCGTTCGCTCAAGAATTTCAATACCGTCTTTGTTTCGCGCGATCGGCGCGAAGCGCAACCTGGGGACCTGCTTTTCTTCTACCAACCCTGGGTGCAGAAGTTTCCTTATCACGTGATGATCTTCCTGGGCCCGGCTCGCATCGCGTCGAACGGGACCAACGACTGGGTCGTCTATCACACCGGTTCATCACCAATCGACAAAGGAACCGTGAAGAAGGTCGAGCTCTCCGTGCTCGATCATCACCCGGATCCGCGTTGGCGGCCGGTTGAGAGCAATAGGAATTTTCTGGGTTTTTATCGTCTGAAGATTTTGCAGTGAAGATGAATCACAAAGACAAAGGACCGTCAGGCCAGCACAGATGCGGAGGTCTGTTCCGCTCCTCTTTAAGGTTCTTTGCGGCTTTGTGATGACTGTTCTTGATCTCTTGGGAGGGATCGACTGTGTCTGAAAATTCACGCGTGCGTCGCTACGTTGCGACCGCCATCATCTACCTTGCCCTGGTAGCTTCAGTCTTCGGCTTCAACCTCATTCGTTCACGCACCACGCCGGCGACGGCCACGATCACCGCGGAATCAGAAACGCCCCGGGTGATCAGCACCAAGCCCTATTTCTCGCTGACCACCAACAAGACCTACTCGCCAAATGAATCAGCGCGGCTTTGGGCCAGCTATCAGAACATCGACTATCTCGACTTTCGCGTCTATCGCATCAAGGACCCGAACAAATTCTTCAAGCAGCTCGATGATCCGCATGAAATGGGCGAGAAGGAAAAAGAGCAGATCGCCCAGGGCTATGGGGCGCGCGTCTCGCTGCTCGAACGCACGCATCAGCTGAAGAGCTCGCTGTTTGGCTGGGTCAAGGACTATGTGCGCTCGCACCTGCAGAAGGACCACCGCGTCGCGTTCAACGAAAAGTACCGTAAAGAACCCGAAGCCACCCGCACGCCGCTGAACGTGGCTGACTATGCGCGCGTGCCTTTGCTCAATCCCGATCAAAAGGTGAAGGACTGGCGCGAGAAGCTGCCGGCGCTCGAAAACGAATATGACAGCCGCATGATCACGCTCGGCAAGATCGATTCCGGCGTCTATCTCATCGAAGCTGTCAACGGCGATCAGCGCGCCTACTCGCTGGCCATCGTGACCAACCTGACGATGGTCGAGAAGACCAACAAACATGGCCAGGTGCTCGTCTATGTCGTCGACCGCAAGACCGGCGCCCCGCATGAAGGCGTCAACATCGAAGTAACCAACGCCAAAAACACTCTGGCTACCGGCGCCACCGACAAGACCGGCATTTTTAAGACCGACGTAAAGCTGCCCGACGCTCCGCCAACGCCGCCCGAAGACGTCGACACCGAAAAAGATCAGAAGAACCCATTTCTGATCATGGGGCGCGAGCGTGACAACTTCGTCATTTCCGATCTCGACACCTTTTATTTCGGGGGATCCGGCGGCGAAGACGATGTCCTGACCGGCGACGATTTGACCAGCTACATCTACACCGATCGTCCGATTTACCGGCCCGCGCAAACCGTCTTCTTCAAAGGCATCCTGCGCCAATGGACCACCGGCGGCTACAAGCTGATCGACAGCAAGACGGTGAACGTGACGGTCGAAGATCCGAGTAATGGAAAGCTCTTCGAAAAGAGTCTGCCACTCTCGGACCGCGGCACCTTCAGCGGGCAAATCGATCTCGGCGACGAAGCCCCGCTCGGCAGCTACAACATCACGGCGGCCGTGGGCGAAGCGAAATCAAGCGGCTACTTCGAAGTTCAGGAATACAAGAAACCGGAATTCAAAGTCACGGTCAAAGGTCCGAAGGAATTCGCTTCCGTGGGCGAAAAAGTGCGCTTCAATATCAACGCCAACTATTTCTTCGGGGCGCCGGTGACAAATGCCGATGTCCATTACTACATCTACAAACAGCGCTATTACCACTGGTGGTGGGGCGACGAATCAAACGATGAGTTCGACGATGCCGCCGGGCCCGAGAACGAAGGCGGCGATGAAGAAGATTACGGCTACTACGGGAACGACCTGGTCACCGAAGGCGACGCCGAGATCAACGCCCAGGGACAAGCGTCGGTCGAATTTGTGGTCCCGGCGCCCGAAGATAAAGAAGAGTGGGACTACTCTTACCGGCTCGAAGCCCAGGTCACCGATGCTTCGCGTCGCGAAATGGAAGGCGCGGCGTCGTTCATCGGCACGCGCGGCAAGAGTGTGGCCGACGCTTTTCCTGAGCGCTATATCTACTACCAGGGAGACGCGGCGAAAATTCGCGTGAAGACCGCCGAGTATTCCGGCAAACCCGTCTCGGAAAAAGTGACCCTGAAATTCATCGAGCAGAAGTACGAGAAGAAAGAGAAGGAGGAAGAAAACAACGGCTACAAATACAAGACCGTCGATTACATTCTGCATGAGCGCGAACTCGCCTCAGCGGACGTAAACACCGACAGCCAGGGCAACGGCAGCTATGACTTCACGGTCCCCTCGCCCGGCAGCATCTACGTCAAAGCCATCGTCTATGAAAATGGCAAGGCAATCGTAAACCGCGGGGGCTCGTTCTGGGCGCCCGATAAGAAAGGCGAATGGTCCGACTTTGAATATCGCGATTACGATGAGAAGTCGATCAAGCTGGTTCCCGACAAAAAGTCCTACAAAGTCGGCGAGACGGCACACGTCCTGGCCATGCTGCCCACCGACCAGGCCCATCTGCTGGTGACCACCGAATTGGCTGAAGTGATCACGGTGCGCGAGCTTGACGCGTCCGGACGCTCAGTCGTGATCGACGTTCCCATCGATCACAAGTACGAGCCGAATGTTTATCTCGATGTCTCGTACGTCAAAGACAGCGACATGTATAACCAGAGCCAACTCCTGGCCGTGCCCGCGCGCGACAAGATGCTCAAGCTCGACATCCTGCCGAACAAAACCGAATTCAAGCCGCGCGACGTAGCCTCGTACACAGTGATGGCGCGAAATGATGACGGCTCACCCGCCGCTAACACCGAGGTGAGTCTCGGGATCGTCGACGAAGCCATCTACAGCATTCAGCCCGACACAGCCGGCAACATCAAGCGCGAGTTCTATGGCAAGCGCTACGATGAAATCCAGACCAGCCTGGCGGTCCATTACACGTTCACCGGGTATGCCGGCGAAAAGCCGGCGGACCTCGCGAAGAACAAATCGAGCTATCAACTGGCGGATTTCAAGAATGAGAGTTCTTACGCCGAACCGACGGTGCGTAAGGAATTCAAAGACACCGCCTACTGGCAGCCTGACGTAGTCACCGGGGCCGACGGCAAAGCCACCATCAGTTTCAAACTGCCGGACAACCTGACGACCTGGCGGGCCACCGCGCGGGCCGTCACCGCCGACACGCGCGTCGGCTCGACGGTGCAGAAAACCATCGCGCGCAAAGACGTGATTATGCGGCTCGAGATGCCGCGCTTCTTAACCGAGGGCGACACGGTCACCATCTCAGGCGTGGTGCACAACTTCCTGAAGAATGATAAGTCGACCAAGATCTCGCTCGACATCAACGGGGCCCAGCTGCTCGACGCCCCCACTGAGACCGTAATGATCAAGCAGAATGGCGAGCAGCGGGTCGATTGGCGCGTGCAGGCAAACCAGGTGGGCAAACTAACGCTGCTGGCCAAAGCGCTGACCGATACTGAATCAGACGCGGTCGAGCTGACCATGGACGTCGTGCCGCACGGTCTGAAGCAGACTGCCGGCAACACGACGGCCGTCACCCAGGACGATGCCGATCAAACTTTCAATCTCGATTTGCCGGGGCGGGCAGACGTGTCGGCGCGCAATCTCAAGATTGAAGCCTCGCCTTCAATTGCGGGCGCCCTGTTCGGCGCGCTCGATTACCTGACGAGTTTCCCTTACGGCTGCACGGAACAGACGATGTCGAGTTTCCTGCCGAACATCGTCGTGGCCCAGACGCTGAAAGACATTCCGACAGCGAAGATTCGCGCGTCGAACGACCTGGATACGAAAGTCCAGAAAGGTCTCGATCGTCTGTATGCCTATCAGCACACCGACGGCGGTTGGGGCTGGTGGAAGGAAGACAAAACCGATCCGTTTATGACCGCTTACGTGGTCGACGGTCTGACAATGGCCAGCCGCGCCGGTTATCAGGTCGAAACCTGGCGCCGGGATCAGGGGCGCGAAAAACTTGCCGCCATGCTGAATGCCGGCAAACGCGATAACGGCAACCCGATCGACGATGAGACCCGGGCTTATATGATTTACGCCTTCACCGAAAGCGGCGACGGCGACGCGCGCTTCCTCGACGAGCTTTACGGCAAGCGCAACAACCTGGGACCCTACGGGCGGGCGCTGCTGGCGCTGGCCTTGCAGGAACACAAGGACGGGCGGGCCCACGAAGTCGCAAACCTGATCGAAGGCGCGGCCGCGAAAGATGAATTCGAGGCGCACTGGCAAACCGCGCGCGTTAACGATTATGGCCGCGATGTCTACCTGGATGCCGAGGCGACGGCCCTATCTTTGAAAGCCCTGGCGCAAATCAATCCCGGTTCATCGCTCCTGCCAAAAGCAGCCAGGTGGCTGGTGAAGAACCGGCGCAACGGTTACTACTGGCAATCTACCAAAGAGACGGCCTTCGCGATTTATGGTCTGACTGATTATCTGAAAGTCAGCAAGGAGCTCTCGCCCGATTATTCGTTTGAGGTCTATCTCAACGGCGAGAAGGTGGCCGGCCAGCACATCGGCGCCGGCGAGGCGACCAACGCGCAGACAATTTCGATTGCGAAGAAGGGCAACGAACTCGGGGCCACCAATCAGATTCGCATCGTCAAGCACGGCAAAGGCGCGCTTTACGTTTCGGCGGCGCTCGAATATTTCACTGCCGATGAAAATGTGGCGGCGAATTCGTCGGGCGGCCTGAAGCTGACCCGCGAATATCTGCGGCTGCGCGTCACCGAAAACGAAGGCGACAAGGCCAGCTGGAAGGTTGAACCGTTGTCGGGCGAACTGCGTTCGGGTGACATGATCGTGGTGCGTCTGCATCTGACCGGTCCGCGCGCGCAATACGTGATGATCGAGGATCCGATTCCGGCGGGTGCCGAACAAGTCGCCCAGGTCAGCGGGATTTACCTGAACTACAACCTGGGGCAATGGTGCGACTGGTACAACAATCGGGAATTCCGCGACAACCGGACCATCTTATTCACCGATTATTTCAAGGGTGATGCGACCTTCCAATATGCGATGCGCGTGGAAGTTCCCGGCGAATTCAAAGTCGCACCCGCGCGCGCGGAATTGATGTATCAGCCGACAGTGCAGGCAAACACGGCTAATGATCGTTTGAGAATTTTGGATAAGAAATAATTTCGGAGTGCGAGCGTGTCAGAAGCCCGACCGTGAGGGAGGGCAACTCGCGGACAAACGGACCTTAAATGAGCCGGGGTAGCGCGTCCTGGCCTCCCTCACGGTCGGGCTTCTGACACAAATCGCTACCAGGCGCCATCAGGCCGGCGCGATCCAAAACGAGAAGAGGCAATCATGCTTACAACATTAAAAGTTTGGCTCAGTACCATCGCCGGGACATTCATCAACATTGGCGCGCTAATCGTCTTCGCCATCATCTACGCCGCGCTCGTCTTATCGTCGTACTTCTTCATCGCCAAGGGCGTCGCGACCGTAGGACAGGTACTGCTGACGTACGCTTTGATGTTCCTGATTCCGGTGCTTTTCTTCGTTTATCAAGCCGCCATCATCGGCCGCATTCAAGCGGGTAGGTTTCAGTGGAGCACGATTGCGCTAAACGCCGGCCGCTTCATTTTGGGAACAATCCCGCTGCTGCTGATTGCCTGGTTGCTCTACTACCTGCTCAACAAACTGTCCGTTCGTTATCCAGCGCCCGTCACATCGTCAGCGCCGGGCACCGAAGGCATTCCGTACCCCGCGCCCATTCACTGGCCATCCATGATCCTCGCCTCGTTAAAGTTCGCATTGCTGGGCGTGGCGTTACCACTAGCGGCAATCCATTTGTGGATTGAAATGGCTTCCTGCAATTTTCGGGAAACGCTGCGCAGCGGCGCAGGCTCAATTCTCAGCCGGATGGGGAGACGGTTCGCGTCTGCCTTTGCAGCCGACTCGGTTTTGATTTACGCACTGGGGCTACTCATTTTCTTCGTGCTCCCCTACACGGTGCTTTTCGTTCCCTTCGCGCCCAAAGGAAACAAATCGGATTTTGCTGTCTTCATCGTGCGATTGCTGCTGACGTATCTCTTTACCTTCATCGGTTGGGTGGTGACCATCAGCGCGCTGACGAGAAATGCCGGCGACATGTCACCACAGCCAACACCCAGCAAATCGCCGGCAGTGGCCATGGAGGCGGCTGCGTGACGCTGCTGTCATCCAGCGTCCGCACATTTGAACGCATTCGTCGCGAGCATGCGCTGGTCCTCTCATGCGCATGCTTCTCGATTTTCCTGGCGCTGCTCTCGTCCGGACGGCTCGGTCTGCCGTCTTTCAACTTTGCCGGCAGCGATACTTCCCGGGATGAAGCCGCGCTCGATGCGGTCCTCCAGGACGCAGCCACTAACGCGCTGGCCAATCGCGAAGGCGCCATCATCGTGATGGATGCGCACAGCGGCCGCGTGCGGGCCATCGTCAATGCCGACGCCGCTTACTCACAGGCTTTAATGCCTGGATCGGCCATCAAGCCGTTCACCGCCCTGGCCGCATTACGCGCCGGATTAATCGATGAAGATTCGCGGACCGCGTGTCCGGGCCGCTTTACCGGATTGGGTTTTTCGCTGCCCTGCGTGCATGCCGACCATTTGCCGCCCTTCAATCCGGCGCAGGCCATCGCTTATTCATGCAACTATTATTTTGCGACTTTGGGCCAGCGGCTGGGACGCGATCAATTGATCGCCACCTTGCGCGAATTTGATTTCGGACAGCCAACCGGTGTCGCTGATCGAGAAGCCGCCGGCCTCGTGCGTCCGTGCGAAACCGGCGCCGGCGCGCGAGTCTTGCGCGGGACCGAAGCCAATCATGCCGGCGCGCAGACTGACTGCGGCGCCCGCGAAGCGATCGGCGAGAGTGACAACCTGCAAGTTACACCCATTCAACTGTTGACCGCTTATACCGCACTGGTAAACGGCGGACATTTGTACCAACCGCGCATTGCTCCCGCCGCCGGCTTCGCGCCGGTCGAGCGATCGCAAATCAATATTGCTCCCGAACATCGCGTGCTGATCACCGAAGGGATGGCCGGCGCAGTCCGCTATGGCACCGCGCGCGCGGCGAAACTCGATTCGCTGGCGCTGACGATTATCGGCAAAACGGGGACCGCCAATCCGGCTAAAGGGTTCCGCACGAATGGCTGGTTCATCGGCTTTGCGGGCGCATTCTCAAGCAAGCGCGAGCTGGAGGCGGCGCAAATCGATCTCGCCGTACTGGTTTTGTTGCCGCGCGCGCACGGCTCGCAAGCCGCAGAGATCGCCAGACCCGTCTTCGCCGCCTATGCGTCATATCAGAAGCCCGACCGTCAGGAAGGGCAGGATTCGAGAACCAAACCATCTGCTCCTGCCGTAATCTCACCCGATCAGTCCGCAATCCCTAACTCGGAATCCCCAACCGTCAGGGTCCATCTCGTTTCTGACAACGTGACTGAAGAGCTGTCACTGGAAGACTACGTTCTCGGAGTAATGCGAGCCGAAGGCACGATGGAGACTGAGCCCGAAGCTCTGAAAGCGCTGGCAATTGCCATCAGAACTTTTGCGTTGAAGAACACGGGTCGGCATGCGAAGGATGGCTATGACTTCTGTTCGACTACGCATTGCCAGCGATTCGTCGGAGCGCCCGCATCTTTGCGGGGAACCCCTACGCGTCCTGCGGGCAACGAGGCGTCCCTCGCTGAGGCGGTGCGCGCCACCGCCGGCCAGGTGCTGCTCGACGATCGCAGTCAGCTGGTCGATTCATACTTTGGCGCGTCATGCGGCGGCGAGACGGCCAATATCGGAACCCTCTGGGGCATCACGCCGCCGGAATATTTACGCGGCGTTCGCGATGAATACTGTGAATCAGGCCCGCACGCTGAGTGGCAGGACACAATCAGCCGCGCCAATCTGGTGCGCGCGCTGCAAAGCGATTCACGCACCGACGTTGGCTCTCATCTTGAGGGAATCTCGATCGCCAAACGCGACGAAACCGGACGCGCCGAGTTCATTACGCTGACCGGCGAGCGACAAAAAACGGTGCGCGGCTGGGATTTCAAAATTGTCGTCGGGCGCGTGCTCGGCTGGAACGTTCTGAAGAGTTCGCGTTTCGACGTCTCGCGTTCCGGATCGAATTTCGTTTTTCGCGGCAGTGGATTTGGTCATGGGCTCGGCCTGTGCCAGGAAGGCGCGCACGTCATGGCCGCGCGCGGCGCCAGCTACCAGAAGATTCTCGAGAAATATTTTCCGGGAACGAGCGTCAGGAAAGACCCGGAGATGGGAAGACGCGGCGCTGCGGAAAATTCCAAGCCGGCGGCCGAATGGAAATCTGATTACTTGCCAGGTGCGCCGGTTTCGTTCGCCACCTCAGCGCGTCTCCATCTCCCTGCTTCTCCGCCTTCAGCTATGTCCGCCTCCCGTTATCTCACCATCTCTTCGGAGCATTTTCGCGTGAGCTATCCCGAGGACGTCGAGCGCCGTGACGCCGACCAGGTACTCAAGACGCTGGAGTCGGCGCGTGATGATTACTTGCGGCGTGCCTCGGCCACCATCTCGAGCATTTCCGCGCTGGAGATTCGCTTCAACGAGACGACTGGTGATTTCACCTTGCGCACCGGCCAACCGTGGTGGGCGGCTGCGGCCACCAAAGGAAATCGCATCGAGCTACAGCCACTGCCGTTGCTGAAGCGCCGCGGCGTGCTGTGGACGACCCTCCGTCATGAATTGGCCCACGCACTAATCGATGCCGCCAGTCACAATCGCGCATCGCGCTGGCTCACGGAAGGGTTCGCGCTTTATCTGGCCGGCGAAGGTCAAACCATCTCACGCTACCTGAAGCGCGGCCTGCTCTCAGAAGACGAACTGGAAAAAAGATTAGAGCGCCCATCATCAGCTGAAGACATGCGCGGCCTCTACGCACAGGCTTATGCCTCGGTCGCAGCAATGATTAAAGACCAGGGCGAGCCGAGTGTCTGGAAGAAATTAGCCGGCAATTAATGTCAGAACCCGTTGCGGTAGCGACGGGGCCAAACGATCCTAATCAGTGTTGACCCAGTCTGGAGCGCAACCGTCCCGGTTGCACTTTTTTAAAGAAGGCAAGCGAGGACGCTTGGGCGCTCCAGTCCAAAACGGTTGCGATTTCAAATGAGGGCGCTAGCTCCGAAGCGATTCACTTGGCGCGGTCGCTACCGCTCCCGGCTCTGACACGACTGACAAAGGGATTGTCTTTGATCCAAAAGCGCCAGGGCTTCGTCACCCATTTCTCGGCATAGTCGATTCCGATTCGAGGACCGCGCCCAATCTGCCGTGGTGAGATTGAGACTCCACCTTCAATCCAAACTCGATCGCCGAGCAGGTCTGCTTTATCAAAACCGCGATCTATACCCATGGCGAGGCACAGGCGTCCGGGCCCGCTGGTCAGTTCGTATTCTGAGCGACCGGCGCGCCGTCGCCGCATGATGTCGATGCCTTCCAGCGGCTCAACTGCCCGCACCAGAATCGCATGCGGCGTATCGGCGACGTTACTGACCACATTGAACTGGTAATACATGCCGTAGACGAAATAGACGTAGGCAGTGCCGCCGATGCCGTACATGGTTTCCGTGCGATTTGTGCGGCGCCCGCCAAAGGCATGCGACGCGCGGTCTTCCGGACCACGATAAGCCTCAGTTTCGACGATGATACCGGCAACCCGCCGGCTTCTGGGGTCGGGTACCACCAACTTCTTGCCCAGCAGATCACGAGCGACTTCGAGCACGTCCGGACGTGTGTAGAACTCGCGAGGAAGCTTTATTGAAGATTGAATCATTGACCCATTGGCTCATTAGCTCATTGGCTCATTGGCTCATTAAGAACGGCGCTCAATCAGTCAAGGAGTCAATGAGTCAATGAATAATCCCCCTCATCTCAATCGCCATACCATCACGATCGTAATCACAAAGCCGATGGCCACAATCGCGCGCCTTACAAAAACCGGACCCACGCGTTGGGCTAAGAGCGCGCCGACATAGCCGCCGATGGTCGCGGCAATCGCCATCCATAAAGCGCGCGGCCATGAAACCATGTGGGCGATCGCGAAGCTGAAAATCGCGATGCCGTTTATACAGATGCCGAGAAAATTCTTGACGCCATTGGCCCGGTGTATGTCGCGCAAGCCGATCAGCCCCATCGCCGCCAGCATCAGAATTCCGTTCCCGGCCCCGAAGTATCCCCCGTACATCGCCGAGAAAAACTGAATGGTCATTACCAGCGCCCAGGACTTCCTGGTTGATTCGCTCTCGACTGAAGGCAGGCGCAACCAACGATTCACCGGACCCTGGACCATGAAGAGCACAGTTGCGAACAGGATCAGAAAGGGCACCAACCGCGCGAACGTCGGCGAAGGTGTCTTAATCAGCAACCAGGCCCCGCAACCACCGCCAATGAGGCTGATTGTCCCCAGACGCATGAGGATGATCGAGCTGTCGTCCAGCGTGCGCCGATAGCCAAACAGACCGCCCATCAGTCCCGGCACTAAAGCGACCGTACAAGTCGCGTTGGCAACCTTCGGGTCCAAACCCAGCCAGACCATCATGGGAAACACGAGCAACATCCCGCCGCCGGCGATCGAATTGACCACGCCGGCAAAGAAGGCCGCAATGAACATCAGCGCGGCATGAAGAAACATGCGCGACAGGATAAGCGGCAAAGGGGAAAGCGGCAAAGGGGAGAGGGCAAAGGGAGAAACAATAAGGGTTAACTGAAAGTTGCCACTTCGCAGTGCGATCCTGCCTCAAACTAACTTTCTCCCCATCTCCCCTTCTCCCTTTCCCCTTTCCCCTTCGCTCTTCCCCCTTTGCCCTTCGCCCTTCGCGCTTTGCCCTTCGCGCTGGGCTGTCCGATAATGCCGGAACTGTTTTAATTCAACTCAGGGGGAAACAAATGGCAGACGTATCAATTCGTCCGAAACCAAATGGTCCGTACTTAATCGAAGGGCCGGTGGATATCTACGATACCGCGGGGAACAAAATCGATCCCGGTGAGCGCCCGCGCATCGCGCTTTGCCGCTGCGGCGCTTCATCAAACAAGCCTTTCTGCGACGGCACCCACAGCAAGATCGGATTTCAAGCTGCTGAAACCGTTAATCCTGAAAGCGCTGAATAAAAGCAGGTGGTTGGGCCCAACTGCGATAGGAGGGTGACCTGGTTCGACTGGAGCGCAACTGTCTCAGTTGCCGCTGTTTAGAGAACGGCAAGCGGGGACGCTTGCGCTCCAGTCCAAAGCGGTCGCCGATTTCAAGATCAAAGTATCAACCACCCGCTACCGCCGGCGGCGCTGACTTCCACGGCCACTCGTCTCGCTTGCGCGCGCGGATGAAATAAACGGTAAGCCCGACCAGCACCAGCACTGCGGCGTACTTTATCTCTTTCAAAAAGTTCTTCCGCGAAATCAATACGTAGACAAAGCCCGCGAGCGCGACCAGCGCCGGCACGGGATAAAGCCACATGCGGAATGGTCTCGGCAGATCGGGACGCCGCACCCTTAGCACCATCACACCGGCGATTTGCGCCAGGAATTGCACCAGAATGCGAATCACCACCAGCGCGGCAATTACGTCCGCCAGCCGGAAGAAACAGAAGAGCGCCGCAATGCCGCCCATCACCAGCAATGAAATGTAGGGAAAGCGATGTTGCGGGTGCACCCGGGCGAAAATGCGAAAGTAATTCCCGTCACGCGCCGCGGCAAACGGCACCCGTGAGTAACCCAGCAACAGCGAGAAGACTGAGGCGAAAGCCGTCCACATGATTAGCGCGGTCGCCACCACCCCGGCTTTGGTTCCATATAAACGCTCCATGAACGAGGCAATTACGTACCGCTGCGCCGGCGTATCCGCAGTGCCGGCGAACTCGCGCCAGGGAATCACCCCAAGTATCGAAACGTTCATGACGATGTAGATGATCGCCACGAACAAGATCGACAAGAGCACGGCGCGCGGTATGTTGCGCCCGGGATCTTTAACTTCGCCGCCCAGAAAACAGACGTTGTAGTAACCCCAATAATCGTAAACGGCGACCAGCAACGCCGCGCCCAGCCCGGTAAAGAATTCCGGCCGCAAGCTGAACGCTCCCGGTGGAAAATCAAACGCCAACTGTGGCTTGAAATGAGTGACCCCGCTGACGATCACCCAAACGATCGTCAGCATTACCCCGATCCAAAGAAATTTTGAGAAGCGCTCGATCAAGGTTATGCGCCGGTAGAGCAGGAACACTGCGAGGCTGAGCGCGGCAATCGCCACCAGCGCCACCGGCAAGGCATTTATTTCGACGTTGCCCAGGATCGGCAGCGCCACTTTTGTTTCGCGACCAAGCCACGGAAAGATATAGGTTGCATATTGGGCCAGCCCAATACTCCCTGAAGCGATCGACAGCGGCGCGCTAAACGTCAGCTGCCAGATGAAAAGAAACGACATCAGGTGGCCAAACTTCCGCGGACCGTAAATCTCAGACAAGTAGCGATAAGAACCGCCGGAGCCAGGCAGCGCGGCGCCCAGCTCGGCCCACACGAGGCCATCGCAAACCACCAGGAGCGCGCCCAGAATCCAACCGAGCATCGCCTGTGGCCCACCCATCGCGGCGATGATCAGCGGAATGGTGATGAACGGGCCCACCCCGATCATGTCGATCATGTTCAGGGTGGTCGCACCCCAAAGGCCCACACCGCGAATCAGTTGATCCTCATTTGCGCCGGGAGTCGTATCTGCTTGGGTAGGCATCGGGACAGTGTTTACGTGAAAAGACAGCCATTGTCGAGCAGCGGCCAGTAACGCCTGCCATAGCGAACGGTTGATCGTTGAAGGGCTTTGCGGCAAAAGTCGTAGGCCCAACCAACCCTATCGCAGGTGGTACTGACCGTCGTCTGCGGTTAAACTGTTTCCCGCACTCTGTTCATAGCTATGAAAACGAAAACCCTTCGATTTGCATTCGTGCTGGTTCTCGTCGCGTTGCTGTTCAACGTGGCGCACGCGCAACAGCCGGCGCGTCTATCCGCCGACCAGGTCGCGCTCTACCAGGCGCTACTCGATCTGCGCAATCCCTGGACTGTCATGTGCGTCGCCGCGCACCCGGACGATGAAGACGGAACGTCGCTAATCGTCATGCGCTACAAGTTTGGGGCGCACACGGTGAGTCTCTTCTCGACGTACGGCGAGGGCGGACAGAATGCCATCGGCCCGGAGTTGTATGAGCAGATGGGCGCCATTCGCGCCCACGAGACGATGGCCGCGGCTGAGATTCAGGGATCCGATCCGCATTTTCTCGGCCTGAAGGATTTTGGTTTCTCAAAGACGCGTGACGAGGCATTCAGGTTCTGGGGACACGAAGAGGCCCTGCGGCGCATGGTCCTGGAAATTCGCCGGCTGCGTCCTGACGTAATCATCACCAATCACTCGACGACCAGTAACGATCACGGCCAACACCAGGCGACCGCGCTGATGGTGGTGGAAGCTTTTGACGCCGCCGCTGATCCAAATAAGTTTCCCGAACAGCTGAAGGACGGCGTCACCACCTGGCAAGTACAACGGTTGTTTGTGCGGCAACGCGGGAACCAAGCCGCTGCCAATTCGATCGTGACCATCGACCCGAACGAACAAGACCCGGTCCGCGGCGTCGTCTTTGCCGAAGAGGCTTTGCGGGCGCTGCAACAGCACGCCACCCAGGGTCCCTGGCCCAAGAGCTTCGCCGAATATGCAAACCGGTTTCGCGCCTTCAGCGGCCAGACGGGAGCGCCGACCGGCCAATTGCCTTTGATCCGCTACACGCTCATGAAATCCGCGGCCGGCGCCGCCGCCATGCCGGCGGAGGAATCGCATAATTTTCTCGACGGGCTACAGCTGACGCCGGCGGTAGCCCAGGAATTGCGCCTTCCCGATTTTCACTCCACCGCAGAGTTGCTCACCAACATGGAGCGCACGCGTGAAGCGCTCGTAGAAACCTATCGCGCCGGGCAGTGGGACGCTCCGGGCAAGGCAGACCCGCAACGTAAGGAAATGATGCGCGGCAAAATGGAGCGCGCCACCGCCCTCGCGCTGGGATTGAAATTCGATCCGGAACTGTCGTCCAAGACGGCGGTTGCAAATTCGTCGCTCAATGTCCCGATCAAGATTGCGAATGGCGGATCAGAGCCGGTCACGGATATCGATTGCGGAACGCGATCCATCGCCGGCGCCAACCCCAACAGCCCCGACGTCAAGGTCAATCACGCGCGCACCGGCGGTCGCGCCGTGTCGCCGGGCGCGGCCATCACCCTGTCCGAGGAGATTCAGATTCCCCCCGCGGCGAAAGTGAATGTGCCGCTCGCCGAACACTTGTACGAACCCACGGCCATGGGTTTGAACGAAGACATCCGTTGCAGCTACGAAGTAGACAAAACGAAAATCGGAATCGATTTGCCGCTGCGGGTTGATATCGCGCCGGCCGTTGAGATCTCCGACGTCAAACCGTCACCTCTGGTTTTGATCCCGACGAACGACGCCAAGACTGCCGCGCGCGGCGCGCAACCGCCGGTGCAACGGGTGGCCCTCGAGATTAAGCTGGTTAACCATCAGGCGGCGCCCTTCAAGGGCACGCTTACCGCGGGAAATAACCAGCCGGCCGCGAAAGCCGATAGCCTGCCCGTAACCCTGGCGGCGAATGAAACCAAAACTTTCAAAATGCAGGTCGAGCCGATCGGGGGCGCCGTGGTCCTGAATGCCGGCAACGACAAAATAAAGGCTCCGTCGCGGCAAGTTCCAATTTCATGGGCCGAGGCGGCGATTGCCGGCAACCTGCGCGTCGGCTACATCCGCGGTTTTGACTTCAGCTTGCCGAATGCTTTGAACGCGCTGGGCGTGGAGTCGAAAGAGTTGAGCGTTGACGAGGTGAAGACGGTTGACCTGTCGAAGTTCACCTCAGTCATCGTCGACAATCGTGTCTATGAATCAAAGCCGGAATTGATCGCGGTCAATCAGAAGCTGCTCGACTATGCGAAGGGCGGCGGCACCCTGATTGTCTTCTATCACAAATCGGACGAGTGGAACCCGGACGAGCGGCGCAAGCGGCCGCAGCTCGCCCCCTATAAATTGATTCTCGGCGGCGAACGGGTGACCGACGAGAATGCGCCGATCACTTTCCTCGAACCCGATCATCCCCTGCTCAACACGCCGAACAAAATGGGCCAGGATGATTTCAAGGATTGGATTCAGGAGCGCGGGCTCTACTATCCGCGCGACTGGGACCCGCAGTTTCACGCGCTGCTGCAATCAAACGATCCGGGCGAGAATCCCCTGAAGGGCGGTCTGCTGGTGGCCGAGTACGGCAAGGGGCATTACATCTACACCAGCATGGTTTGGTATCGCGAACTGCGCGGCGGCATCCCGGGCGCGTATCGCATGCTGGCGAACATGCTGAGCTACGGCCGGTAACTTCTTCGCCCCAGGGGCAAGAATGCGGCTCTGCCGCGCTCCAGTGCGGAAAGGCTTGCCTTTCCAAGAGGACTGTTAGCGATTTTCGAGGCTGTGCGCCTCGACCTCCAGGCACAGCCTGTAAGGCAGTTAAACCGCCAATGCCGGTAAGGCAAGCCATACCGCACTGCGGGACGGCAAGCCGCGGCGCCCTCAGCTATCTTCCAACTTCTCTTTCACGCGCTCCAGAAATTCTTCGATTGCTTCATTGATGCGTCGCTGCAAGGCGTTGCTCAAACGCGCTTCGGTCATCAGGCCGACTCCCGGATGAAGTTCCCAGGCCCGCTTGCGGCGCAACTCGACCTGATGCGTGACGTCGATGGTGGTCGTCTCATTCGTCTCTTTCATCTTCAGCGAATAGCGCAGCAGGTTCTCACGCTCATTAGGGGCCGGCGACCATTCGATGACCTCTGCGTGCGGTGACGTCTCGCGCACCGGAAAGGTAAATCTCACGTAGCCAACCGGCGTTTCCGTCGCGATGGTCCAACGGGCGATGCCGCCGCGTTCACGGCGAATGCCTTCGACGCCGCCCAGCATCTCACTGAAGTTGGTCAGATTTGAAAAGAATCTCTTGACTGCCTGCAAAGGCGCGTTGACTTCTATCTTGCCCTTGAAGGATGAGCGGACGCGAAACATGGTCAGTGGGCCTTGAGCATTGAGCACGCAAACATTATCGAAGCTCGAAATGACATCGGCGTTACGCGAGTGTCGGCGAGCCGCCGCTGTCTTCGTACCAGCAGCGCGTGCACCAGCGATGCCGGGCCTGCCGTTCAGCCAGCGTATAGCCGGACGGCAAGCGTTTCACCATCTCCCGGTCTTCGTCATTCAGTTCGTTCCACGATTTTAGCCGCCCTTCACAACGGGGGCATCGGTCACCATTCATCATATTTATTAAACCACGAGGATACTGTCATACGCCTGCCGGATCTCTTTCATTTTCACCAGCAGATCGTCCCAAAGCTCCTGGGCCCCGGCGTATTTAACCCGGCGCGCGATATCGGCCAGCGCCGGAGCGTCGGGCGCGGGCACGGTGGCCGACCGGCCGAGGGTCAGACGCAATTGATGATCTACCAGGCGCAACAAACGGTATCCCGTGAACATCCGCTGAAAGTTCTGTTCATCAATCGAGCCTGACTCGCGCAAACGCTCCAACATGTGCCGCGTCGTACGATCGACACCATCATCGGGCACGTCATCACGCAACTGCAAGTAGCGCACGGCAAAGTAAACATCGAGCATGCCGCCGGCGCCATGCTTGATATTCAAACCCACTTGACGGCGCGACACCTTGGCCTTTTGCAAACGATCGCGCACGTCACGGGTTTCAGCCACCAACTGTTGCCGGTCGACTTGCCGGGCCAACTGGTGAATCCGCGCCCGGGCGGCAGCTTCGATCCGCCGGGCAAATTCAATATCGCCGGCGGCGCCGCGCATTTTCACATAGGCGAGCCATTCCCAGATCGCCGCCCGCTTTTCGACATAGGTGAGAAATGCCGCGGAGCTGCTCGCGAGTGGTCCTTTCTGCCCGTCGGGCCGCAAGCGCAGGTCCACCCGATAGAGCGACCCTTCGCGGGTAATGCTCGAAAGCGCGTTAATGAAATATTCGATCAGTCGGGCGTAGGACTCGTCCAGACTCAGGTTCTCTAATGGAGATTTCGCCGCCGCATCGTAAACCGCAATGATGTCCAGGTCTGAGCCATAATCCATGCCGCCGCTGCCGAAGCGTCCCAGTCCGAGGATCGCGACGCGCAGATTCTCAGCGCTGGTTTCATACTTGCGGGCGAACTCGCCGCCGGCAACCGCCAACGCGGTATTGATGGTGGCCCTGGCCAACTCGGTCAGCAGTCTATTGATATGAGCCGGTTTTTCGCCGCCCGCGGCGTCGTGCGCGCCAATGTCGATCAACAACTCCGACCACTTTAAGCGCATCGCCCCGAGCGCCTGCGCGAAGGTGGTTTGATCTGCAACCGCAGCCTGCAGCTCCGTTTCATAATCGCGTGCCACCAGACGCTGGCCGCTGAGCGGCAACGCTTGAATTAATTCCGGCCGGCTGGCAATCAGTTCGCCGAAAACTTCTGACGCGTCGCAGATGCGGACCAACATCGCCAGCTGGGCTTCAGTCGGCGGATTCGGGTCGTCACCCTTTTCAAACGCGGCCGCAATGCGCGCCAGAAAAGTCAGCGCGCGCGCGTGGTTACCGCCCGCTTTGAGTTCCTGCTCCAGGACCGCGGCCAACCGCGCCGATGATTTACTGTCTGCGCGATCCGCTGATGAGTGACTGAAACTTTTGGCCGCCGAGCTCGCCGCCTCGGCAATGCGATGGTGAGTTGTGTCATCGATGACGGCCGGCCGCGGCGCCGGCAGATCCTGGCCGCTGACGTCGGCGAATACGCGGGTGAAGACCGTATGGACGCTCTCTGTATGCGCGTGTAACGCAGCTTCAAATTCCGCGAGGGCTTCGGCTCCCGAAAAGTGCATCCGCCTGGCGATGAGTTCGCGTTTCGGTGGTTCGATGGGCACCGAATGCGTTTGCAGGCCGTGCTCCATCTGCAAACGATGTTCGAGCGCGCGCAGGAAATGATAGGCAGCGGACAATTGCGAGTACTCTCGTTCCTTGATCAGGTTTCGTTCGCGCAAGCGTCCCAACGTCACTAACGTGTGCGGCGTCTGCAGCCACGCGTCTTCGCCACCAAAGGCGATCTGCAGCGCCTGGGCGATGAATTCAATTTCGCGGATTCCGCCGCGGCCCAGCTTTACATTGAAGCCTTTCGCCGGACGTTCGTGCTGAATGTCGATCTTTCGTTTCGCTTCGCGCACATTACCGAGCGCCTGCGCCACACTCACATTTGGGCGAAACACACGGCTTTCGACCGAAGCGACGAACCCGGCGAATAATCGCGCCGAACCGGCAGCCGCGCGCGCGCGAATCAGCGCCTGCAACTCCCAGTCTTCCGCGTGCTTCCGGTAATAGCTCACCGCCTCGGCCAAAGAGTTTGCCAGGGGACCTTCACGCCCGTGAGGCCGCAGCCGCGCGTCAATGCGATAGGACGCGCCCTCGCCGCTGGGTTCGCCAACGAGTCGCAGCAGCCGCTCGGCGAGTTTGACGAAGTATTCGCGGTTGGAGATTTGACCACGCGCGCCTCCCGCAGCCGTCGTGCCATCTCCGGAAAACATGAAGATAAGATCGATGTCTGAAGAGTAGTTCAATTCACCTGAGCCGAGTTTACCGAGCGCCACCACGCAGAATTCTGCGGCAATGATTCGGCCCTGCGCATCGCTGGTCTGAGGCGACCCGTAGCGATTATCAAGCTCCTGGCGACAGAGTTTTAGGGCAAACTCGAGAATCGCGTCCGCCAGACTCGACAGTTCGTCGATGGTTTCAACCACTGTCCGGGTGCGCCTGATGTCGTGCAGGTAGGTCCGCAGCAGTTCGCGCCGGCGAAAACGCGCGAGCATCACGTGTGGACTCATTTGTGAATTGATTAGTGCGAACCGGCCGAGCGACTCGCCTAATTCTTCGCGGGTGCGCACGCGGGTGACGGCGCGCTCGCGCTGCAGCCAGTTAACATAATCGGGGTTGTTTTCGAGCGTCGCCGCCAGCAGCGGACTCCACGCGGCGATGGTCAACACGTCCGAAAGCAAACCCGGATCTCGCGTAAACGTGCGCTCAAACGACTTGTGGCCGGCGATTAATCGTTCGAAGAGAAGTTTGGGGGGCCGCGGATCCGGGAGTTGGGCCAGCAAACGGTCGACGGTCTCGGCGAGTGGCGTCACGCCGATATATTACGCGGCGGACGAAGAGAACCGCGAGCGATAGAGCCGCGGCTGAAAAAAAGGGCAGCGACCGCAAATGCCGCTGCCCATTGAATGACTTGTATTGGCCGGGCGTCAGAGTACCGACTCAGTCGGGTCTTCCGGATCGAAATGCCCAACTGAAGTTGGTACTCTGCCACGCGTTAGCAACTAAACGTCGTAGTACATCGCGAACTCGAGCGGATGCGGCCGCAAACGCAGCGGTTGAATTTCACGCTCACGCTTGTATTCAATCCAGCGATCGATTAACCGCTGCGAGAACACATCCCCCTTGAGCAGGAACTCGTAATCATTCTCGAGTGCGGTCAGCGAAGCATCGAGCGAGCCGGGCAAACTCGGCACATCCTTCAGCTCCTCAGGTGAGAGGTCATAGATGTCCTTGTCGAGCGGCTGCCCCGGATCGATTCGATTTTGAATGCCGTCGATGCCGGCCATCAGCATCGCCGCAAACGCGAGATATGGATTGCACGACGGATCGGGAGGACGGAACTCCAACCGTTTTAGTTTCGGATTTGTCGAGAACATCGGAATGCGAATCGCCGCCGAGCGATTACGCGCTGAATAGGCGAGATTGACCGGCGCTTCGAATCCCGGCACCAGGCGCTTGTAGCTATTCGTAGTCGGCGCGGCAAAGGCGGCAATCGCCGGCGCATGCTTTAACAGTCCGCCGATGTAATGCAGCGCAGTTTCCGACAAGCCGGCGTAGCCATCGCCCGCGAACAATGGCTTATCGCCCTTCCACAGCGACTGGTGGCAGTGCATACCCGAACCGTTGTCTCCGAAGAGAGGCTTTGGCATGAAGGTCGCCGTCTTGCCGTGGCTGCGAGCGGTGTTCTTTACGACGTATTTGAAGATTTGCAGGTTGTCAGCGGTGCCCAGCAGGGTCGAATAACGAAAATCGATTTCGCACTGACCGGCGGTCGCCACCTCGTGGTGATGGCATTCAACATTGATCCCCACTTCACCCAGCGTCAGGGAAATCTCTGAACGAATGTCGATCAAAGTGTCGGTCGGAGCCACCGGCACATAACCTTCCTTGGCGCGAATGCGATGGCCGAGATTCGGTCCGGATTCGGTGGTGCCGCGGCCCGTATTCCAATGGCCCTCGTCAGAGTCAATTGAATATCCGGCTTCGCTCTGTTCGTTGTAATAGTTGACGCTGTCGAACACGAAGAATTCAGCCTCAGGACCAAAGTTCGCCACGTCCGCGATGCCGGTGCTCTTCAGATAGCTCTCGGCGCGGACCGCGGCCGAACGCGGATCGAAGGCGTAACCCTGGCGCGAAATCGGATCGACTGCGTTGGCCACAATGCAAAGCGTCGGCTCAGCCGCGAACGGATCCATCCAATAACGGTTGGCGTCCGGCACCAGCAGCATGTCTGATTCGTGAATTGCGGCCCAACCCCGAATCGACGATGCGTCAAAGCCGAATCCATCCTCGAACGAATCTTCTTCGAGTTGGTTGATAGGGAAAGTCAGGTGCTGCCAGGAGCCGGGCAGATCGGTAAATCTGGTAGAAACAAACTTGGCGCCTTTTTCAGAGGCAAACTTCAACACAGTCTTAGCGTTCATTTGATCTCCTGTCGGAAAAATTGAGTGATGCCGGTGACCTTCGCCCCGAAGCGCATGTTTCGTGCGAAGCCTGCTTGTGGAAAGGACGTTCTGCGGAGCGCGAAAATCTCATCTACCGCGCAATTAAAAAACAGGCATTATAGACGAGGATGACGGGGTGTCAAGAGTTTTTCCTCGGCAACGTTTCGCGATTACCCTTTAGCTTAATTTGCCTCGCTTGCATTTGGGGAACGCATTTATTATGCGGACGTTACTTAGGAAAAGCTGTCAGGATGGCCGACGATGGGTAGTGGTACGGTTTGACGTTTCTTATTCACACCGCGGCTTTAGCCCGGTGTACCCAGCACCATCACGAGATCGGAAACCGTTTCAACGGCAATCATATAGCTGACTCACCAGTCCGCGGAGCGGACGACGGCATAAAGCCTGGGGCGTAAGCCCCAGGATCAATCGCAGAAGGAATTCGAGCCCGCGGAGCGGGCGACAGCGCATTGGAGTCAACGTAGCGCCCACCGCCAGGGCTGTCGCCCGCTCCGCGGGCTCATTGTTCCGAAATGTCCGTATTCCTGGGGTTCCGCTGCGCTTCACCCCGGGCTTTACGCTGTCGTGCGCTCCGCGCACTGAGCATCAGTTGTGTCAACTATATGACTGCCGTTTAAGCGGTTTCCGGCTTCCAGGTCAGCCAACTCGCCGCGCTAAAGCGGCGGCGTGAATGAGATATTCTCGCAAACGAACCATTAACGTTAATTAAGTACACATCAGGGACCCAAAAATGTACCACTACACGCCGATGAGAAAATCCTTTTCCTTCCGGTTGATATTGATTCTGGGAATTTCGGTCCTGTTCGCGGCGTCGAGCAGTCGCGGCGCCGGATCGCGCAGCCAGGAAAAACCTGTCTATAAAACGACGGGCAGCGAGGGCAGGATTACCGGAGAAATCTCTTTTGTTGGCGAGGCGCCCCAGCCAAAACGCATCGATGCCAGCGGCGATCCCGTGTGTGAGACGGGTAGCCGCGAGCTGTTCACAGAAGACATCATAGTAACTAAAGGAAAGCTGGCAAACGTTTTAGTCTATTTGCGCTCGGGCGGACCGCTTGGCTGGTACGTCTTCGAGGCACCCACGGCGGACGTATCCATCTCCCATCAGTTTTGTCAGTTCGTGCCGCGTATACTCGGCATGCAGCTACAGCAAACACTGCAAATCGCAACGGGAGACCCGACTTATCACAATATTCACTTCACTCCCCGAGAGAACGCTGACTGGAACCAGACCCAGGCGCCCAACTCAGATCCGCTCCATCATAAATTCACGAAATCCGAAGTTGGCATTCCCGCCAGGGACAATCAACATCCATGGGAAAGGGCGTACGTCTCAGTCTTCACCCATCCATTTTTTGCGATCACGGCACGCAACGGCTTATACGAAATCTCTGGTATCCCGCCGGGCCAATACACCATCGTCGCCTGGCACGAGCGTTTTGGCGAACAAACGGCGGAAATATCAATCGGCGTTGGCGAACAAAAGACCCTGGATTTCGCTTTTAAACCTCCGGAAAAATGAGAATCATGAGCCTGGCGCTGATTTTCTCACAGCGCCGGTTGCGGCATTGCCCGGCGCGTTCGCGCTTCGATTTCCGCCACAAAAAAGTGATAGACCGACCTCGCGTTTTCTGCTACATTTTGCGACTAAGCGTACCACCCCAAGAATCTCCGCATTTTTGGCCGAAAATCTGTGAACACGCGGGTTTTCGAGGTTGTTTTAATGCTTATCAAGGAAGCATACCGGGAGACCGCTAGTTGACCACCGCGATCGAACACACAGTCGAAACCTACGGGATCGAAAACTGGGGAGCGGGATACTTTGACGTAAATCGCAAGGGTAATCTCGTGGTTCGACCCGCCGAAGGCGACGCGCGTTCGGCCGACCTGAAGGAGATCGTCGAGGACCTTTCGCGCCGTGGCATTACCGCGCCGCTGTTGCTGCGTTTTCCGCAACTGGTCGCCGCCCAGGTACGGAAGCTTCAACGAGCCTTCAGCAAATCAATTCGCGAGTTCGATTATCAGGGCGCCCACATGTGCGTCTATCCGATGAAGGTGAACCAGCAGCGGTCCGTGGTCGAGGAATATCTGCGCGAAGGATCGCGCTACGACTTTGGGCTGGAAGCAGGCTCGAAAGCCGAGTTGTACGCGGCCATGGCCCTCGAGCAAACTGCCGACAGTCTGCTGGTGCTGAACGGATTTAAGGATCAGGAATTCATCGAACTCGCTTTCGCCTGCGCCAAGTCCGGCAAGCGCGTCGTGATTGTGGTCGAGAAATTGAGTGAATTGGATCATATCCTGCGCATCGCCGAGACTCACGAAGGCAACTCGCCAATGATTGGCATGCGCGTGAAGCTTTACTCGAAGGGCTCCGGGCGTTGGGAGAAATCGGGAGGCGAGGCCGCCAAGTTTGGCCTGACCACCACCGAACTGCTGGAAGTAATCAACCGCTTGAAAGAGGCCGGCCGCATCGAAATGCTGCGGCTGCTGCACTTTCACATCGGCTCGCAGCTTACCGACATCAAGCGCATCAAGAATGCGATGAAGGAAGCCGCGCGGGTCTATGCCAAGGTCCAGCAGATGAAAGCGCCCATCGAACTGCTGGATGTCGGCGGCGGCATGGCGGTCGATTATGACGGCTCGAAGACCGCTTTTGATTCTTCGGCCAACTACACGGCGCAGGAGTTCGCCAACGACGTCATCTACACCATCAAGCAGGTTTGCGACGACGAGAACGTCCCCCATCCGACCATCATCCAGGAATCGGGCCGCTTTCTCTCTGCTTATCACGCAATTCTGGTGACCAACGTGCTCGAAGAGATCGAAACCGTGGTCGAAGACATCACCCCGATCGAAATCGACGAAGACGATCCGCAAGTCGTCATCGAACTGGGCGAGTTGCGCGAAGCCATCACGATTAAGAATTACCGGGAGTACTATCACGATGCCCTCGAGCATCGGGAAGAACTGTTCACCCTATTCAATCTCGGTCTGATCTCGCTCGAAGATCGCGCCAAGGGCGAAGTGCTCTTTTGGGACGTTTGCGAAAGCGCCGATCGCTACGCGCAACATTCGAAGTATGTGCCCGAAGAATTCGGCGAATTGCGCCGGCTCCTGTGCGCCAAGTATTTGGCTAACTTCTCGGTATTTCGGTCGGTGCCGGATCATTGGGCGCTCGATCAATTGTTCCCTATCGTCCCGATTCAGAGTCTTAACAAACCCCCGACTGAATTCGCCACCTTGTGCGACATTACCTGCGACTCAGACGGCGTGGTCGACAAATTCGTGGACCTGCATGATGTGAAGCAGGTGCTCGAGCTGCATAAGATCGATCCGCACGAGCCGTATTATCTCGCCTTCATGCTGGTGGGCGCTTACCAGGAAGTAATGGGGAACAATCACAACCTGTTCGGCGCGCCCAACGAGGCGCAGATTCACATCGACGATGAGGGTTACCTGATTAAGAAAGTGATTCGCGGCACGACCGTGGGAGAAGCTGCCGGCCGGGCGCGTTACGAACGCGGCCTGCTGCATGACGGGTTCCGCCGGCAGGTAACGCAACGAATAAAGGATGGCGAGTTAAGCGAGGCCGAAGGCGCAGAGCTGGTGAATTTCTACGAGTCGCGTTACGACGCTTATACCTACATCGCAGTTAATGGTAACCAAATGCGGGGTCGGCGTCGTCCATGATTATTGAATGCCGCAAGTGTAATTATCTTATCGTTTACAGCCCGGCCCCCCGACAAGCCGCTGCTTGATAAAAGGAACAGACAATTTATGGTGACACAGCGAAAACCGAAACCGAGCAAGTATCTGACAATCCCGACACGACCGGTTCAGGTGGATCGAGACCGATCCGTAGCCGGACTGCTCGAAAAAATGGAGGGCACTGGATTCGGCGGGCGGCAATTGGCGGAATCGCACCGCATCTGGCTGGACATGCTGGGCGACAATACCACCATCATCATGACTGGTTCGGGACCTTTGATCCCGGCCGGCATGCGCAGGCTCCTGGCCTATGTGGTGAAGAACCGCTTCGTTGACGTGCTCGTATTATCGGGCTCAATGATCTTTCACGATCTGCATGAGACGCTCGGCCGTCATCATTTCCAGGCCCACCCGAACATGACCGACGCCGAACTCGAAGCGTCGCAGATCAATCGGATGTGGGACCTGCTCGCCAGCGAAGAGGAATACCACGAGGCCGAAGAATGGGTGGGCGGCTTCGCCAGCCAACTCGATCAGACCAGGCCTTATTCCACCCGCGAGTTTCTGCACCTGTTGGGTCGCGAACTGGCAGAGATTGCCTCAGAGGATGGCATTCTCACCGCGGCCTATAAATCCCGAGTACCGGTTTTCTGTCCCGGCATCATGGACAGCGGAGTTGCGGTGGGCATCGCCGGGTCCCGCTTTGAAAAGAAGAACAACTTTCAATTCGACATCGAACAGGACGTTCTGGACATGGCCCAGATCGCGATTCGCGCGCGGGTCTCGGGTGTGATCTACATCGGTGGCGGCATCACCAAGAGTTTCATTCGCCAAACCGAAATGTCGGCAAACATTTTTCATCAGCAGGTCCACGGGCATAAATACGCCATCCAATTCTCTGCTGACGCGCCGCACCCCGGGGGTCGTTCCAGCGCCGTCTCATTCGACGAGTCGCTCGTGTACGGCAAGCTCGGCCGCAGCGCCTTGACCGCCTACGTCAACTGCGACGCGACCATTGCGCTGCCAATCATCATTACCGCGCTATCGCAAACGGCCGCGAAGTATATGAAAGGACGCCGCCGGCCCAGCTTCACCTTCGGCGGCAAAGACCTGATTATCGACGTGCCTTAGACGAAGACCCGCGTTTGTCAGAACCGCCTGCGGTAAGCGAGCGGGTCTGATCGTCCGCGAACGAACCTGACCGCACAGAATTGGTCCGCCCGCTACCACAGGCGGTTCTGAACTAATCGCACTCACTCCTTTTTCAGAGGTGCCTGGCAACACTTCCGCTCTGGTAAACTGGGCGCATGTCTGAATCTGAACAGTTGCCCATGAACTTCGGCGGTATCGCCGAAGAAGAATTTTCCAGCTTTGCGCCGGCGCGCATCCTGATCTGGCCGGTCAGTTACGAAGGCACAGTTTCGTACGGCGGAGGCACCGGGCAAGGCGCCATGGCCATCATCGACGCGTCGCGCAACATGGAACTATATGACGAAGAGACTGATGCCGAGATTTATAAACTCGGCATTCACACCGTCGCTGAGTCCCCTTCACTCGATCCGCCAGAGCGCATGATGAATTCGCTTTATGACCGCGCAAAGGAATTAGTATCCAGCGGAAAATTCGTGACCATGATTGGCGGCGAGCATTCAGTCAGCGCTCCGGTCATTCGGGCGCACGCCGAACAGTATCCGGACATTTCGGTTTTGCAGATCGATGCCCACGCCGATCTGCGTGACACCTACGACGGCACACCTCATTCGCACGCTTCGATTATGGCGCGGGTGGTGAAGGACATGCGCATCCCCGCGGTGCAGGTGGGGATTCGTTCCATCTCGGTGGATGAGGCGCGCGTAGTCGATCAACTGCCGACCCGCATATTCTGGGCCAAGGACATTGTGGGCCGGAACGACTGGTGGGAAGATGCGGTCGAAGGACTGACTGACAATGTCTATCTGACTATTGACATCGACGGGCTCGATCCGTCACTCGTCTCAGCAACCGGGACTCCGGAACCAGGCGGGCTTGGCTGGTATGAAACGATTGGATTGATTCGCACGCTGGCGCGGAAGAAAAATATTGTCGGCATGGACCTCACCGAGTATGCGTATGTTGAGGGGCAAAATGCTTCGGCGTTTCTTTGTGCGAAATTGATTTACAAGACGCTGGGCCTGGTGTTTGAGAAGGAGACTACCAAGGTAAGGAACCTTTAGTCCGGCGACTTAATGATCTTACCTGCGCCTCGTCTGTTTCCCCGTTTCTCTGTAAGGCAATTGAATTGATACGCCATACTCGCGTACGGTGATCGGATATTCGTTCTTGTCCGACATCCATGGCTGATCACCGAAATGATTCTTGAAGTCCGGATGCGCTCGCAGCCAGGCCACGGCCAGATTCCAACCGCGCTCCATTGAGCGAGGTCTTCTCAATTTTCGCGGGACATCTCCGGGATTGCAGTTGAGACCATCGAGGGCGTGGGCCGCAAAAACATATTTCCACATCAGCGTGACATTCCGGTCGACGCCCCATCCCATCCGGTAATGCAGCCCAAGATTGCAAGCGCCATAAACCCCGCCCTGCTCCGCGCTCTGGCGAAACCAATAGACAGCTTTCTTCTGATTAGGCTTGACCCCTTGCGCCTCTGAATAGGCGATGCCCACGTCATTCTGGGCCGCCCGGTCACCATCCCGCGCCTTCTCAAGTAGAGACTGAAATTCCGCCGTTTGCGAGAACACCGGCGCAGCGAAGGCAAGAAACAGAATCAGGATCGCAATGGGAAATCTCATAGGCTTGGCGGGCGTAACGCCCGCGCCGTCACGTACTCGTCAATGGTCCAACGGCCAACGTTACGTCCAACATCCAATGCCCGCTCTTTGGAATCTGGACTTTGGACTCTTGGACCGCGGACTATCTAAGTCAACTTTTTCTTATACACTTCCTTCAATCCGGACTGCGCCTGATCGTGCGCGTCATAAACATCCGGCCGCGCCAGCACAACGCGATATTGAATCAAGGCATCGTTGCGTTTGCCCGCCAAATCCAGTGATTGCGCCGCGTACAAGTGGGCCATCGTGGCCAGCCCCTGCCAGGCGCCCGGCGCTTCTGAAGACGCGACGAATTCTTTGGCGGCGCGTTCATACAGGCCGGACGTCAACAACGCTTCACCATATTTGAAATGAATCAGATCGAGCGCTCGCGAGGTTGTGTCGCGAATCGACTTGTCTTTCAACAACGTCTCGAAGGTCTCAAACGCTTCCGTCTCAGCGGGACTCAGGGTAGTCGTATGATTGGCCTCCCGTTCCATGGCAGCCTGCGAAACCAGCGCATCGGCGGCCTCCAACCGGCACAAATAATTTCGCGGATACTTCGCCGCCAATTCCTTCGCCAGGGCAGCCGCTTCTGCAAATCGTTTCTCGCGAGTGTATAAAACGATGAGCAGCGTCTTCGCTTCATCGTGGACCCATTTGCCCTCTTTGGCCACGCGTTCAAGCGTTGCCAGTCCGCGCTTCTTGGAACCGTGAAAGCCAAACAACCCGGCGCCAATTTTTATCGGCAACGGCAACGCGCCCACCGTATAGTCGTACAAACCAATAGACAATTCCGCGTCGCGATAGTTCGGATCGAGTTTAAGCACCTGGCGATGCTTATCGACTGCGTCTGAGCCGTCCTTCAAGGCGGCGATATGGCGGCGTTCGACCGCCTCTTCAAACGAAGCTTTCAATCCTTCGATCGCCCCGAGAAAGTAGAGCGCTTCCGGATCTTTCGGAAACTGCTTCAGACGCGCCTCGGTTAACAGACGCGCCTGCCTGGTGAGCGTACGAAATTGATCGACCACTTTGGGATCGGCTTTATCTTCGCCTTCGGCATAAAACGAATCGCTGCCGTAGAGCGATGATTGCAACTTCCGCGTCTCGTAGAGGGTTTCCGTCCACAACGTATCAGCCAGAAACTGCGGCCCGGCCGGATAATTCGGGAAGGCCTCGGCCATCTCTTTGAAGTTTTTCCGTGCGGCCGCGTAATCAAGATTGAACAAGCCTTCAGAGCCGGCGATGCGCAATTGCTCGAACCTGGTGCGCTCAGTTTCCGTGAGCCATGGCTGCTGGGCCAGCGCCGGCGAGGTTACGCCCAGCAAAATAAGCAAACCCAAAAGTAAAAATCGAACTCGTTTCATAACTGCCTTGTCCTACTACGAAAATTATGGCGCAACGTAAATCGTTTTTGTCCCCGGCTTGCGCGACAAGAGAGACCCCGAGAGCAGACCTATTGCGCCGCCGAGCGCGCCGCCGACCACTTTACCCAGGCCCGGATCGTCACTGTAAGGATGATCGGCGCCGCTGCCGATGGCGATGCCGGCGGCGAGACCGATACCCAACCCAACCAGGGGAGGCATCCACCTCGACTTGATCTTGCTGACACTCGCTACTTCGTCCCGGCCCAGACTAATCGTGCGGTTACCCTGGACGGCGAACTTTGTCTCAATGAACACGGTATCGTCGGTGGCCTGCCGCTTCGTGCCCACGAACTCACGGCCGTTCTTGGTGTTGACCACTACCTTTGTTCCATTCTTCAGGCTCTCAACGTCACTCCAGTTTGAGCCTGCCTTTTGCGCGAAAGCTGTTGCGGACAACAGCATCAGCACGATCATCGGCGAGCACAGTTTGCGTAACATCGCGTCCTCCTCCGCTCGCCGTTGATGATCCCGACCGAGCGTTACGTGGAAAAACTCTCGAGGTACTTCACCCCACTTCCGGTGTTGAAAAGGACTACCCTTTCGTCCGCTTTCACCGCTCCGTCCTGCATCAATTTTTTGAGCGCCGGCAAACAGGCCGCTCCTTCAGGCGCGCAGAACACGCCTTCCGCAGCGCCAATCTCGCGGGTGGCCGCAATCAACTCATCATCGGTGACTGCCACCGCCGTTCCACCTGAGGCGCGCAGGGCATCAATGATCAAAAAGTCACCAATTGCTTTCGGCACCCGCAGGCCCGAAGCCGTGGTGTGCGCATTTTCAAATTCCGCGGCGAAACGCTCTCCCTTTTCGAACGCGCGCACAATCGGCGCGCAACCACTTGCCTGCACGGTCACCATCCGCGGCCGCTGCGATCCAATCCAACCCATCTGCTCCATCTCATCAAAGGCCTTCCACATTCCGATCAAGCCCGTGCCGCCGCCGGTCGGATAGATGACCACGTCCGGCAATTGCCAGTCGAACTGCTCGGCCAGCTCATAGCCCATCGTCTTCTTGCCCTCGATGCGATACGGTTCTTTCAAAGTCGAAACGTCGAACCAGCCCTCGGCTTCTTTGCGCCGGCCGACTTCAGCGCCACAGTCAGTAATCAATCCATCCATCAAAGTTACGTGGGCGCCGGTCTGCTCACATTCGATCACGTTTGCTCGCGGCGTGTCTTTCGGCATAAAGATGTGCGCTTCCATTCCGGCGCGCGCGGCATAAGCCGCCAGGGCGCCGGCTGCGTTACCCGCCGAGGGCACCGCCAATTTCTTCACGCCGAGTTCCCTGGCCATCGAGACCGCCGCGGTCATCCCGCGCGCTTTGAAGCTTTGCGTCGGATTCTGGCCCTCGTCTTTGATAAAAAGTTGCGGCAGACCAATCTGCGATCCCAGCCGCGACGCATGCAGCAACGGCGTGAATCCCTCGCCGAGGCTGACAATGTTTGCCTCGTCGGACACGGGCAGCACTTCCCGGTAACGCCACAAATCGGGCTGGCGACCTTTCAAAGAGTCCTTTGTCAAAGACCTCGCGGCAGTTTCAAAATCGTAGCGAACCAGCAGCGGCTTGCCGCATTGAGTGCAGAGATTGTGCAAGCGTTGTGCCTCGTGGCGCAGACCGCACGCGCCGCACTCCAGATGAGTAACATTCATTGTTTTCAGCCTTTCTGGCTAAGATTGCAGGGCCAAACATAATAACGTCTTGCGGGTGATTGCGTCAGGTGGAGCCGGAATCCGACAGTCTCCGCAAGCCCGACCGCGACGGAAGACAGGTGGCGCAGTGGAGACTGGAGAGATGGCCGCATGCGGCGAAACCGTATTGGCCATTGGCCATTTGACATTTGTCATTTAGCCATTTAAAGCTTGCTTCATTCCACGACAATCAGGAGAGACAAATGCCGAATCGCACTGCGACCATTCAAACCAACAAGGGCACCATCAAATTTGAACTGCTGGAGACAGACGCGCCGAAAACCACCGAGAATTTTCGCCTGCTGGCTGAGAAAGGTTATTACGATGGCGTGATTTTCCATCGCGTCATCAACGGTTTCATGATCCAGGGAGGAGACCCGACCGGCACCGGACGCGGCGGCGCATCGGCGTGGGGCGGTCGATTTGCCGATGAGATCAATCCCTCATCAGAAGTCTACCGGCGCGGCTACAAAGCCGGCACGGTGGCCATGGCCAATGCCGGACCCAATACGAACGGCTCGCAATTTTTCATCATGCACGTCGATTATCCGCTGCCGCCGAGCTACACGATCTTCGGCCGCGTCACCGAAGGCGAGGAGGTAGTGAACGCAATCGCCACCTCCCAGACTGACCAGAGTGATCGGCCAATGTCGGAAGTAAAGATGGAAAAGGTGACGGTGGAATAATTTCAGCTTTGGGTTTTGAGTTTTGATTTGCGAATTTCAGCGGCGACGAATTCTTTCGCCGCTGCTACCGCTTGCGGCAGGTCCTCACCCTTTGCTAATCCGGCGGCAATTGCCGACGACAACATGCACCCCGTTCCCCGAACCGGCAGGGCCTCGATCCATTCACCGCGAAACACATGAACGTCCCCTGCGTCATCGAGGATGTCGGTGGCCTGTGCCTTTTCTGATCCTGGACCTCCGACTCCTGACTGTTTTCGGTGCCCGCCTTTAATGAGCACGGCATGCGCTCCCATCGCTCGCAGGCGGTCGGCGACCGCTCGCATCGACTCCTCGTCGGAAACCGTCAAGGCAGTCAGCGTCTCACTCTCAGGGATGTTAGGAGTGATCACGCGCGCCAGCGGCAGCAATTCGCGGGTGAGGATCTCCAGCGCATCGCTTTCAATTAGTTCGTAACCGGAAGACGACTTGAGCACCGGATCGATAACCGGAGCGGGCAGACGGCCTTCGCGGATCAGGCACGCCACTTCCAGAATCAATTCGGACGTGGGCAGCATCCCGATTTTCACTGCTGCAACTTTGCGCTCTTCCACAACCGGAACGATTTGGGCGCGGAGAGATTTGGCGCTTTCATGTGTCGCCCCAAACACGCCGCCACTGTTCTGAAAGGTCAATGAAGTCATCGCCGCGACCGGATGACAACCGAAAGCGACGATCGTTCTCACGTCGACCAGGACCCCGGCGCCGCCCGAGGGGTCGAAGCCGGCAATCGTCAACACAACTTCAGAACCGTTTATCACTTTAGCGCGTAGAGGCGACGATCAAAGTGTTCACTGACGAACTGGGAATCTGCGGCATCTTCGGCCGCTGAGGTTTCTCGAGTTCTCGCGCCAGCAGTTGGGGTTCGTAAACTCAGACTTCATGATGCGCGCTCCTTTCGGATCGGCGAATCATACTGCATACGCTGTCGAAGTTCGCGGTTTCGGCGAATAACCCGATACCAGCGATTCCCTGCGCTCCTGCCGCAAGACAGTCACCCGCATTCGCGGCGGAGACTCCGCCAAGCGCAATGATGGGGAAACCTGAGAGTGTGGCAGCTACCTGCGATAGAGTCTCCAGGCCTTGAGGCTCGCCGAAGAGTTCTTTGGACTTCGTTTGAAACACCGGTCCAAAGACCGCGAAATCTGCGCCGCCATCGCGCGCCAAAAGAGCCTCGTTCAACGCATGCGTTGACACTCCAATTACAAAGTGCCGGCCGAAGATTGCTCGCACCGTAGCGGCGCTCAACGATTGCGTCGTCAGATGAACGCCGTCAGCGCCGGCGCCGGCGGCGATATCCGCGCGATCGTTAACCAGCACACGCGTAGCTGTGCCGCGCGTCCGTTTGACCGCTTGCCCAACCAGGTCGAAGAGCACGCCCGCGGTGAGTTGTTTTTCTCTGATTTGGATCAGATCGATGCCGGCACTTGTGGCGGCAGAAACTTGATCGAGGATTTGAGCGAATTCCGGCGAGGCCGCGGTCGTGGCTTCACTGGTTGCGCCGCGGGTAATCAGATAAAGGATCGGTCTGGACAGGCTGAACGGCATTGACTACAGGACCCGGGCGCGAGCTTTCCACATACATCCGCCCTTCATCCAGCGCATGGACCGTGCGGCGAAAATTGATCAACTCCCACAAACCCATGCCGAGGTTCAGAATGCCGAGGCCCGAAACCGCGCCCCGAATCCAACCCGAAGCGACAAACCGTTGCAGGCCGAACCCCAGCTTTCGTGACGCCAGCAGCAGGAAATAGTTATTTCCCCAATCGCTCAGGTTCAAAAACCCATGAGACACCCAAGGCAGGAACGTCAGCACCGCCCCGATCTCAAGGCAAAGAATAATGTAGAAAATTACCGTTAGTCGCGACCACATTAAGCGGGTTCCCTGGAAACAAAAATACCACAAAGCCCGGTCTTTCTCAGCTTCGTGGTGAGTCTGCAGACCTCAGTCCGGAATTTGCTGAAAGGGAGGAGCACAGACTGAAGTCTGTGCCGGTCGTCAGGCCATGCGGGATTCGAGGGCTTTCAGACGCTCGTTGACGCCGCGGTAGGAAACGTTGACTCCGTAGATTTCGGTAAAAAGGTTCTTTGCCTGGTCCAAATCACCGGCCTGTTCATAGGCGGCCGCCAAATCGAAACGCAGTGCCTGTCGCTCATCGGCCGAGGTATTCGGCGCATTCAATCCTTTGTTGAACCATTTCACGGCCAACCGCGGAACGCCCTTATTCATAAAGCAGTGCCCCAGCAGGTTGCAGCATTGTAAGTAACGGGCGGTGCCGTCTTCAGGAGATACCAGCCCCACGGCCATCTGAAATTCTTCCAGGGCCTCTTCGAACAAATCCATCTCTTGATACGCCAGACCCAGATTGTAATGCGTTTCGTAGTCGCCGTTGCCGTTTGATTCCGATTCGGCAGAGACCCGATACTCCTCGAAGATTTCAGCCAGCCCCGCATCGATGGCCGGAGCGGCGGGCGTCTTGGCCTTCGGTTCCTCCGCCGCCGGCATGGTGAAATCGACGTTCTCTGGCGCAAACGAAAATTCCGCTGCCGGAACAGCCGCCCGCGGTTCAGCTTCGGGTTCAAGCGACAACAGGACCGCCGGGCTTTCGCCGCCGTGGGTGAGTTGCCGCCGGCGAGCCTCGATGTCCGGATGCGTCCCGAACTGGCTTTCGAGCAGATTAAGAGTATCAATCGCAATGTCCGCGTAACCCTGGGCGATGTAGAAGTCAACGCTTTCCAATTCCTGCGCCCGCATGGCGATCTTGCGTTCTTCATCCTGAACGCCGTTCAGATCCTTCGCATCGGAAAGCTCTTCCGCGACGACCGCTTCAAAACTGAAGCCTCGTTCGATATCCAGTTCACTTTGCGCCGAGTCAGGAGCTTCGGATTCCTCGCCGACCGTATTCCATTCGAAAGTAGTCTCATCGGTTGACGCTTCGGTGTCCGACTCAATCACAAATTCGCCGAAGCCGCTTGCCGCTCCGGTGCGACCATCGGCGGCTGCATTTTCGGCCTCAGGAAGAAGTTCCGCGGCAGCCTCCTCAGTGGCCCCACCCAGCTGCTCCAGGCGATCGGCAAATTCTGATATCTCCGGAGCTAAACGCGTCAGTTGCGTTAAGGCATAGCGTTCGTCTTCATCAAGACCCGCGGCCTGCGCTGCTTCAGCCATTCGCTCCAGCGCGCCCCGCAGGCTTTCCACATCGCGTTGCCACCAATGGACGCGAACCAGCAGGCGAAGTGCCTGCACATTGTCAGCGTCACGCGTAAGAAATTCGTTTATCAGATCAAGCAACTGCTTGTCTTCGCGATCACTCAGCAATTGCTCGGCGATGCGCCCAACCGTAGCGACGGCCGCGTCGAGCTTATCAAGCGACAAATACGATCGGGCAACCTCTACAAACCGCAGGTACCCTGATGAATCCTTTTCGATTAGCTCGGCAGTGGCCTCTTCCGCGCGTTCCGGATCGTCCGCCTGAATGTACGCACCCACCAGCAAAGACAACAGGTGCCAGTCGTCAGGCCTTTCGCTCGAAGCGCGCGCGATTATCTCGGCCGCTTCGTCAGCCGTACCGCGCGCCGCATGCACTGACAACAAGCCATTCAGTGTCGGCAGATCGACCGGCTGGATTTCGAGCGATCGGTTGAACGCGTCCAAAGCCTCGTCGAGCGCACCACGTCCATACAGATTATTCCCGGCTTCTGTGAAAGCCGCGGCAGCTTCGCTCGTCATCCCTTCTCGCTGATAGCCTTCAGCAAGCTTCAAGCGAATAACGGTATTCTGTGGATCAAGATCTGCAATCTTTGACAGTATCTCGAGACCTGCTTGCGTCGCGCCCGATTTGGCATGCGCGTTGGCGACGGTCAGGTAATGAGCCCGCGCTTCGACGACTAATTCCTGTTGCGCATAAAGTTCGGCGAGACACGTGGCGATGTCAATGTCGTTCGGCTGCAACCGATCGATCTTCTTGAACATGGCGATCGCCTTCAGCGCGAACTCCTGCTGTCGATAATGATCGGCAATGCGCCGAAAACATGAAATGGCCTCAGCCCGGTTGCCCACCCGGACGTGCAGGTCTCCCAGAATATTCAGGGTGGTAAAGTCATTCGGATCGTCTTCAATGACTTTACAGTATTCCTTAATCGCGGCCGGAATCTTACCCAATTCCAGGTGTTTCTCAGCCGTGCGCAGAGTCTTTACCTTTTCGAAGGCCATGTTGGAGAAGTTCGCGGTGTGAATTTGGCGCGCGCGCGATGACGATCGCTGTCGGCGGCCAAGAGGAATATCGGCTCGTTACTCTAACCGCTTCGGAGCGGCACTTTAACCGCGTCGGAGCGGCACCTCCAAAACTAACATGCCCGCGTACATGTGTCAACGACGTTTTGCTCAGACTAACACATGCAAATCTCTGAATTTTCGGCCCGTTTTCTACTAAATCACGTCCGCAAAATTCTTGCGCGTGCGCGCAAACCACCAGTATCCGAAGAGAAATAAAACCACGGCGAAGAGGAGGAAGTAGGCGAGACCCGCCCAGTCGGGAGCGACACCGTCGAGAATTATCCGGCGATAGTTGCGAACCAGCGGGGTAAACGGGTTCAGGTTGATCAGGCGGCGATAGCCTTCAGGAACGATCGATTCGGGATAGATAATCGGCGTCAGATACATCCAGGCCATCAAAACCAGGCCGATTCCCTGCACGATGTCGCGCACAAAAACCCCCAGCGACGCCACCAGCCACGACGCGCCCAGGGTGGCGATCAACTGAGGAAGCAGTATAGCCGGCAGATAGATCAGCGTCGGATGGATCTCACGGCGCAGCAGCCCGGCAGCCGCAATCAGGACCAGTGTTCCGAACAGTTGATTGAAGGCGGCCGCCAGCGCCAGCGAAATGGGCAATGTCTCGAGCGGGAAGACCACTCGCTTGACCAGATTCGCGTGTCCGACGATTGTCGTGGTCGAAAGCTGGACCGACTCTTGAAACGCGTTCCACGGCAGCAAGCCACAAAACAGGTAGAGAGCGTAATCCCATTGCGAACTGCTCGCGCCAAACCTGGCCTTGAAGATACCGGCAAAGATGATCGTAAAAATGGCAATCATCACCATCGGCGTCAACAGGGTCCAGAGGAAACCCAGCGTCGAGCCGCGATAGCGAGCGGTCAATTCACGCCTGGTCAGGGAAAAGATTAAATCGATTCTTCGGGGAAGCTGCCACAGCGGTCGCCACACCGATCGTCGCACTATTTGTGCCGAAATCATTATGTCTAATTAACGAGTTGTGGTTGTCGAAGCACCGGCGATCGTTTGTTTGAACGCGCTCAGGAAAGTCTCCATCTCGTTTTGCTTCCCAATCGTCACGCGCATGTGGGTGGGCAAAGCCGCGAAAGCGCGACCGACTCGCACGCCGAGCTGGTTCATGGAATCGATCAGCGGATGCACCGGCTGTTTCGTATCGAACATGATGAAGTTGGCTTGCGAGGGAATCTGTTCGAAACCGAGTTTCTTAATCTCATCGGAAACAAACTGTCTCGTCAGCGTGTTCAGGCGGCGCCCTTTCGGCACTTGATCAGGGTCATTGAGACTGGCCGTCGCCGCGGCGAGCGCCATGATGTTGACGCTGTCCCAGGTTAGGTGCGGACGCATCCGCCTAATGGTTTCGGCCTGCGCGATACAATAGCCGCAACGTAATCCCGCCATGCCGTAGATCTTGGAAAACGTACGCGCCACGATCAGATTCGGATGATCTTTTACCAGGGGAATCACCGACTCATAGTCCGAGCTGTCGGCGTAATGAAAATATGCTTCGTCAACCAGAATCATCGTTTTTGCCGGAGCCTTGCTGATGAACTCGCGCAGATCATTCTTCGGAGTAATGCTGGCGGTCGGATTGTTCGGGTTACAAATATAGACCAATCCTTCTTCAGCGGTGGCCAGCATCTTCGGTAAATCGTGGGCGTACGCTTTGTTCAGCGGCACCTTGACGACTTCGGCGCTATTTACGCGAGCGTGATTAACTATCGCTTCATAGGTAGGATCAGCCACCACCAACTTGCCGCGTCCCGGAACAAAGGTCAGCGCCGGTCCCCGGGTAGGCTTTGAAAGCTCGACCGGCTTGGCATCGTTGGTCATCGGTCCGGTGAACGCAGATGCGCATACCTGCAAAATCTCGCCTGAACCGTCACCCAGCACTATCTGCTCGCGCGTCACCTGGTTCAATTTCGCCACCGCATCGATCAAATTGTCCGCATATTCGTCCGGATAACGGCACACCAGTGGGAACGCGTCGGTCATCGCCCGCAGGGCCATCGCCGACGGGCCGTACGGATTCTCGTTCGAATTCAGCCGCACCAGCGTGCCGGGAGCAGTCAATAATTCCGGTGCGATTGCCGCTGATAAGGCGATCTCAGGATGGACCAACGCGGTCGCAGCGCCGACACCGATCAGCCTGGTAAAGCTGCGTCTGGAAATCGAAGTAATGTTTCGCACGATTCAAACCTCCGGGGAAAGTTGGGCTGCATTATGACGCCAGGTCTCCGTTGCCGCAAACGGTTTCGCGCGCGCAAACTCGGGATATTTGAGCGCTTAGCCACCCCCCGGGTCCATCTATCGTTTGGGCGCGCAGAGTCGCTCGCCGTTGCCTCTAAACCAAAACCATAGTGTGATAGGCTCTTATCAAACGATGCAGGAGACGAGTTCAACCGCGCTATTTCCCGAGATGATGGAGTCGGGAAACCGAAATGCGCGTTCGCAGACGGCCGCGCCACTCGCCGATCGCATGCGGCCGCGCACTTTAGCCGAATTCATCGGGCAGGAACACCTCGTCGGGGAAGGCCGCGTGCTGCGCCGTCTGATTGAAGGCAACTCGACCATGCCTTCGTTGATCCTTTGGGGACCGCCGGGCACTGGCAAAACCACGCTTGCACGATTGCTCGCCGACAAAGCCAACGCCCGCTTCATCGCGCTCTCGGCCGTTTTTTCGGGCGTCAAGGACTTGCGCGCGGCGATTGGCGAAGCGCGGCTCAATCGGCAGCGCGGGCATCGCACCATCCTGTTCATTGACGAAATCCATCGCTTCAACAAAGCCCAGCAGGATGCTCTCCTGCCCGCAGTTGAGGACGGCACGGTGGTGCTGATCGGGGCGACAACTGAGAATCCTTCGTTTGAAGTTATCAGCGCCTTGCTGTCGCGTTCGCGCGTGCTGGTGCTGAATCAACTGGGCGAAGGTGAGATCGCGCATATCGTCCGCCGGGCCTTAGCAGATGCCGAGCGCGGGCTCGCCAGTTTTCATCCCCAAGTCTCGGAGGAGTTAGTCACGCGCTTGGCGCACATGTCGGGCGGCGATGCCCGCGTTGCCCTGGCGGCGCTGGAAGCAGCCGTGGCGGCCATCGAACCCGATGAACAAGGAGTGAGGAGGCTTACGCCAGACACGTTGACGGAAGCCTTCGGGCGCGCGCAATTTGCGTACGATAAAGGTGGTGAAGAGCACTACAACCTGATCTCCGCGCTCATTAAGTCGCTGCGAAATTCGGATGTGAATGCTTCGCTTTACTGGCTGGCGCGGATGATCGAAGGCGGCGCGGATCCG
>Ga0126383_10000071_pt1 | contig 48321 bp, 39 predicted proteins | sample PanSoiMetPlot_35_FD_96882 | JGI IMG/M metagenome (GOLD analysis project Ga0126383, IMG submission 96882) | Tropical forest soil microbial communities from Panama - MetaG Plot_35 | ecosystem: Environmental > Terrestrial > Soil > Tropical forest > Bulk soil | place: Panama | collected 2016-02-17 | reverse complement strand
GCGGTTGCCGGGGTCAGAACGCTTGGCGTACCTGATTGACCAACCGGCGTTTTATGATCGGCCCGGTAATCCTTATGCTGGCCCGGATGGACGTGACTGGCCGGACAACTATCGGCGCTTCGGACTCTTCAGCTGGATCACCGCCGAGCTCACACGCGGCGCCACCCCAGGGTGGAGCCCCGACATTCTGCACATTCACGATTGGCACGCGGGTCTGGCCCCGGCGTATCTGGCGGCTCGCCCACCGGCCAATCACGTCCCCACTGTCTTCACCGTCCACAACCTCGCTTATCAAGGCCTCTTTCCCGCCTCGGTCTTTGCCGACTTGACTTTGCCGCCGGGGTTCTTTGCGGTGGATGGGATCGAATTCAACGGTTTCGTCTCGTTTATCAAGGCCGGGTTGTTCTATGCGGATCGCCTCACGACGGTAAGCCCGACTTATGCCCGGGAGATCCAGACCCCGGCTTTCGGCTGCGGTTTGGAGGGACTGTTGCGTTCGCGCGCCGACGTACTGACCGGCATCTTGAACGGCGTCGACCCGCGCACCTGGGATCCTCGGCATGATCGGTTTTTGCCTCGATTCTACGACACCGAGAATGCCGCGACCGGCAAGCAGCTTGCAAAGGCGGCGCTGCAGGCTCGGCTCGGGCTGGACAATTGCCCGGGGTCGCCATTGTTTGGCGTGGTCAGCCGGCTCACGCCGCAGAAGGGCCTCGATCTCCTTCTCGCGTGTTTACCGCAAATTGTCGCCGATGGCAGCCGGGTCGCCATTCTCGGCTCCGGGGACAGCGAGTTGGAGCGAGGCTTTGCTGTGGCGGCCGCGTCCCACAACGGAGAGATCGCCGTCGAGATCGGCTACAACGAAGCGCTGTCCCATCTGATCATCGCCGGCGCCGATATCGTCCTGGTGCCGTCACGCTTCGAACCTTGCGGCCTGACCCAGCTCTACGCGTTGCGCTACGGCACATTGCCATTGGTCCGTCGGGTAGGCGGCCTGGCCGATACGGTGGTCGATGCGACTGCAGTCACCCTGGCGGACGGCCGCGCCACCGGCTTCGCTTTTGACGGTGACGGCCCGCCCGAGCTGATGTCGGGAGTCCGGCGCGCCAACATTCTGTTTCGCGAGCCCTCGATTTGGCGGCGCATGATGCGCAGGGCGATGACTCGTGATTTCAGCTGGGCAGCGGCGGCGCGCCGATATCTTGCCGTCTACCGCGAGTTACGGCCTGACTTCGCTTCTTCTCTTCATTGACCCCGGGGCAAGACTAATCCTTTGCCCGTTCGAGGTAGCTCCCGTCGGCGGTGCTGACGACGATGCGCGTGCCCGGACCGATATGCGGCGGTATCATCACGCGGCGGCCGTTCTCGAGCTTGCCCGGCTTGTAGGAGGACGACGCCGTCTGGCCGCGCACGACGGGGTCGGCTTCGACGACCTCCATCACTACGCTGGGTGGCAGCTCGACCGAAAGCGCGGAGCCCTCATGCAGCATCACTTGGCAGACCATTCCTTCGCGCAGGAAGTCGGCCGGGTCGCCGATCGTCTCGCGCGGGATTGCGATCTGCTCGAAGGTATCGTTGTCCATGAACGTCGCCTGGCCGCTGTCCATGAACAGAAACTGCATTTCCTTCTCGTCGAGCCGCACTCGCTCGACGGTCTCCTGAGTGCGGAAGCGTTCGTTCAGTTTCGTGCCGCCGCGCAGATCGCGCAGTTCGACCTGGGCGAAGGCGCCGCCCTTGCCGGGCTGCACCAGTTCGCGCTTCAGCACGAGCCAGAGCTTGTTCTGGTGCTCGAGGACATTGCCCGGCTTGATGTCGATAGCATTGATTTTCATTGGCAGGATCTCAGGAGGGTCCCCTGGGTGATCACAGACTTTAACATAGGTCCGCGGAGCGGCAAGAACGAGGGCAGGACATGGAAGAATGGTGGCGACCCGATCGCTTCGCATTACGCCGCGCGACGCTCGCCGGACGGGGACGAATACTCACGGCCGTTCGCAACTTCTTCGCCGATCGCGCCTTCGTAGAGGTCGACACGCCGGCGTTGCAGGTGAGCCCGGGACTTGAACCGCATCTCCGGGCCTTTGCCACCGAACTACACGACCCGCAACACGCGTGCGTTGCGTTGCGTTACCTCCACACCTCGCCGGAATTCACGATGAAGAAGTTGCTTACCGCCGGGATGCCGCGGATCTGGCAGCTCACGCATGTTTTCCGCGATGGCGAGAGGAGCCCGACGCACCACCCGGAATTCTCGATGCTCGAATGGTACCGCGCCGGCGCCTCCTACCGCGACCTGATGGAGGAATGCGCAGCTCTGGTGCGCACCTGCCAGGATGCCGCTGGCGTCCGAACGCTGACTTGGCAGGGCCGCACCTCCGACGCGAAAAGGGAATGGCAGCGGATCAGCGTCGCCAAGGCTTTCAGCCGACATTGCGGGCTGGATCTGTTGGCAACGGCCCCCGATCCGTTGCATCCCGATTTCAGTCGCCTCGCCGATGCCGCGCGCGGCATCGGCATCGCGCCTCATCCGGGCGACGATTGGGAGACCCTGTTCTTTCGTATTTTTCTCGACCGCATTGAGCCCAACCTCGGCCTTGGCATGCCGACCATCCTGTACGACTACCCGCTTTCGATGGGAGCGCTGGCGCGCCGACACCCAGGCGACCCTCGCCTAGCCGAGCGCTTCGAGGTCTATATCTGCGGGCTAGAGCTCGCCAACGCCTTCGGCGAGCTGACCGATGCTGCCGAACAGCGCGCGCGGTTTCTCGCCGACCAGACCCGCAAACGAAAGCTCTATGGGCAGACCTACCCCATCGACGAAGATTTCCTCGCCGCTCTGGAATATGGCCTGCCGGCCTGCGCTGGCATCGCACTCGGCTTCGACCGGCTCGTCATGCTCGCCACCGGCGCTGCGGACGTCGAAGAGGTGCTGTGGGCGCCGGTTCGCTGAGGCTTACGGATGAATGACAGTCTCGGTGCGATTAACGACAAAAGCCTCATGGCGTTCGAGAAAGTCGAGGGTGACCTCCGCGAACGCCTCGGGCCGTTCGCTGCTGATCGCATGTCCCGCGTCATAGACGAAGACGAGATGGCAATTCGGCAACAGCTCCTTGTAGAAGCGGCCCATCTCGGGCGGGATCACACGGTCGAGGGTGCCAAACAACACCAGCGTGGGTGTCGGCAAGCGGCGCATTTGAGTCTCAAGATCGGCTTCACGGTCCGGTCCGCGTAGCCTGTCGACCAGAGCCCGCGTCTTTATTTGAACTGCCGGGTCAGGCAGCGGTAACGGGCCCAGACGCTCCGGATGCGCGTAGAGCCGCCGTGCCATCTCTTCCGGCGAGCCGAAAGGCGGCTCGGAACCTGCCGGACGTATCGCAGCCGGCGATTCGAGGACTAAGGCCTCAACCCGGTTGGGCTGCTGCACCGCCAGCCACAACGCGACCTTGCCGCCGAACGAAGTGCCCATCACACTCGCTTTATCGACGCCCAGCATCCCGACCGCCACGGCCATTGTCTCGGCCAGTTCGGCTATCGTGCGCGTGCGGGTGTTCTCGGGCGACGAGCCAAACCCCGGCATCTCAAACGCGATCACCCGGTAATTGCGGCTGAGCAAGTCATGACCGGGCGTCAGGCGCATCCCGCCTGCACCGTGCAGGTGCACGAGCGGCGCTCCCTGCCCCGCCTCCAGATACCGGATGTGAAAGCCGTCCGCCTCGACAAAGCCCTCGCGAAAGGCCACGCCCGGGGCACCCGTTTTCAATTCGTCGCCGGTCTGAGCCACCCTGAGCCTCTCCTTGCTATATTTCGCGGATCCGCGGCAGGACTTTCTTCCCGAACAATTCGAGGGCGCACATCATGCCGTCGAGATTGCCGGTACCGGGGTCTTGCAATGACAGATCGACCACCCCGGCTCCAACCTGCTCTCGGCAGCGACGGAGCTGCTCGACGATCCGGTCCGGGCCGCCGCAGAAGCTGATCGGCAACACGCCGCCGACATTCGCAGGCCGCTTCTCACCTGCAATATTGCGCGTGGTATCCAACTGAAGCAGCGCATCGCGCAATCCGGCGCGAACCGGGAACGGTGCCTGCTTGTCGCGCCGGGCGAGCGCCTCTTCGGCCGCTTCGTCGGTTTCGGCCAGGATCATGTTGGCGCGGTAGATGATATGGTCGTGACCCGGCTGCCAGCCATACCGAGAGCATTGCTCGCGATAGTAGTTTGCTGATTTCGCCATCAGATCGAGGGTGCCATATGAGAGGCCGATGCCGAGGCAGTGGCGCGCGGCAAACTCACCGGCCTCTGCGCTGGTGCCCAGTGCGTAGGTCGGCGGGTGCGCCGGAAACTGCGGGCGCGGCCAGATCGAAACCGTGCGGTACTGGAAGTATCGACCTTGCCAGCCAAAAGGTTGCGGCTCTGTCCATGCCTTGAGGATCAGCTCCATGCCTTCGTCGGTGCGTTCTCGCGACTCCTTCGGATTGAGGTCATAACTCAAATATTCGTTGGTCGTGCCGCGCAACAGCCCGACGACGATGCGCCCCGGAGCCATGTTGTCGAGCATTGCCAGCTCCTCGGCAACACGGACCGGATTGCTGACGGGCACGATCGGCCCGAGCAGCGCAATTTTGATCTTGTCGACCCTTGCCGCGAGATAGGCCGCCGAGACCACCGGCGACGGCGTCAGGATGCGCGGCGAGTAATGGTGCTCGGACACGCTGACCCAGTCGAAACCCAGTTCCTCGACGAAGCGCACCCGATCGACCATTCCGCGATAGGCCTCCGCCCCGGTTTCGGGATCGAAGGCACCAGCCGGCACTGGCCATTCGCGCGGCAGATCCGGTGGCGGGACATAGCGACCGGTTTCGAAATACGAGACTTTCATTGCGCAAGCCTGTGAAATCGCGGTGGGGTTGTCCCGGCTCCTCTGCCACACCGCCATCGCGGGCGTCGCATAGCGGATCCGGCCCACCGAGCTGTCACGTTACCTGGAGCGCTCCTCGCAGTCCATGAATTCGGGGCTTGGCGCCAAACTCCCGGAAGCAGTTCGTTGGTCAGCCCTCGAGCTTGTCACGCATCTGCGAGCCCACTGGGGGAAACCCATACTCCTTGGGGGAGGGTTTTCCTCGCGATGGTTGACATAGACGGCTTCTTGGACGACTAAAAACGAGCGGTTCCGATTTACGATCGGCCCGGGTGTTCAGGGGAAGGCTCCGATGTTGGGGGATAAGGGTATCTAGCCGGGCGCATACCGCAGCGCTTCGAGCAAGTTTGCGGATCTGCGACATCGGGGATCAATGGCACACCTAACATTTGACTCTTCCGCGCAGGTAAAGAAGGTTAAGTTGGCAAGGGTCACCGAAGTTCTTCCTTTGATTACGGATTTTGTTTTTACGCTATGACTGACGAAGCCGTTGCGATCGTCGGAGCGTCCTGTCGATTCCCCGGGGCCGAAGACCTCGAGAAATTCTGGCAGCTGCTGATATCGGCGGGCGATGCCGTCTCCGAAGTCAACGACCGGCGATGGTCGACGCGCTTCTACCACCATCCCGATCGTAGCGAGCCGGGCAAGAGCTATACTTGGTCTGCTGGGCTTGTCACCGGCATCGACCTCTTCGAGCCTTCCTTCTTCGGGATCTCGCCACGTGAAGCCGCGCAGATGGACCCTCAGCAGCGGCTTCTGCTCGAGCTCGTTTGGCATGCGTTCGAAGATGCCGGCATTGCACCCAGCAAGGTGTCAGGCTCGGCCACGGGCGTTTATATCGGGGCCTCCGCCACCGATTATTCAGATCTGAGGCTGGGAGACCCGGCAGGCGCCGACTCGTACTTTATGACCGGGAGCACTCTCAGCATCCTGGCCAACCGTATTTCCTACGTTTTCGACCTGCACGGACCTAGCCTCGCCATCGACACCGCGTGCTCGTCCTCGCTGGTCGCTTTACATCATGCCTGCGACGCGATTCGCGCCAAAAAGATTGCGAGCGCTATCGTCGGCGGGATCAACCTCCTGCTTGCGCCTTATCCGTTCATTGGGTTCTCGCGCGCTTCGATGCTGTCTCGACGCGGCCGTTGTTTTGCCTTCGACGAGAGGGCAGACGGTTATGTTCGCGGCGAGGGCGGGGCGGTCGTGATCCTCAAACCGCTCTCGGACGCGATCGCTGACAACGATCCGATCCGGGCCGTTATACGAGCTTCCGGGGTCAATTCGGACGGCCGCACGGTCGGTCTGTCGCTGCCGAGCGAGTCGGCGCAGGCATCCCTGTTGCGGATGTTGTATCGCAATACCGAGATTGGCTCGGACGAACTCGCATTTTTCGAAATGCATGGCACCGGCACAGCGGCGGGAGACCCGATTGAGGCCGCAGCGGTCGGACGGTCGCTAGGACAGAGCCGGGCTGCCCCGCTGCCTATCGGGTCGGTGAAGACCAACATCGGCCACCTGGAGCCGGCGTCTGGCATGGCAGGGCTGCTCAAAGCGACGCTGGCCCTCGATCGAGGGATTATCCCGCCCACAATCCATTGCGAAAGGCCCAACCCGAAGATCCCATTCGATTCATTGAACCTGCGCCTGGTTCGCGAAGCAGAGCCAGTGCAGACCCGGGAGCGGTCGTACGCCGGCGTGAACTCCTTCGGGTTTGGCGGTACCAATGCCCATGCCGTCCTTGCCCGGCCGCCACGGCGTGAGGAGACGCCGTCAATAGCGCCGCTCCCGCCGTTGGTCATCTCAGCAAAGACCGAGGCGTCGCTGCGATCTCTAGTTACGGGCTGGTGCACGACGCTCTCGGAGGCTCCGGCAGAGGAGGCCCCAAAGCTGTTACGGGCGGCCGCGCGCGGGCGCGACCACCATCCGCACCGGCTAGTGGCACTCTCCCAGGATCCGGCGGCCATGGCTCAGACGCTTGCCGGTTTTCTCGCTGACGAGCCGTCGCCTTTCCTTATCGCCGGCACCGGCGTACGCGAGGGCAAGCTCGCCTTCGTTTTTTCGGGCAACGGCGCGCAATTCGCCGGCATGGGGCGCGACGCATTGCGGAGCAACGCTGCCTTTCGTGCCGCAATCGAAGATCTCGATCGCCTGCTTCGGCCGGAACTCGGCTGGTCGGTTGCTGCGATGCTCGAGGAGGACGCGGCCGGGCCATCGATGGCTCGCGCCGACATTGCGCAGCCGCTACTCTTCGCGGTGCAGGTCGGCATAGTCGAGGCGTTGCGAGAGATCGGCGTCAGGGCCTCGGGACACCTTGGCCACAGTGTCGGCGAGATTGCCGCCGCCTGGGCCGCGGATGCTCTCTCGCTCGCCGAAGCCGGACGAGTTGTAATTGCGCGCAGCCGACATCAGCAACTCACCCAAGGGAAGGGCCGCATGGCGGCTCTGGCATTGGCTCCGGACGCGGCACGCGACTTTCTAAGGGGGCTCGGAAGTCCGGCCGAGATCGCCGCCCTGAATGGCACCAATTCAGTAACTATCTCCGGCCCCCGACCGGAGATCGAGCGGCTGGATGCTGAGGCGAAGCGCCGCGGTTTGTGGTTTCGCCCGCTCGACCTCGATTTTGCTTTTCACTCGAGACAGATGGATCCGATCCGAGAGGGTCTGCTCGAGAGCTTAGGCGGACTTTCATCGAGACCCCCGGCTGCGAGGCTGGTATCGACCGTGACAGGTAAAGCGGTCGATGACGATTTGCTCGACGCTGCCTACTGGTGGCGCAACATCCGTAGCCCGGTGCGTTTCGCCGAAGCTGCCGGGTGTCTAATCGAGGAGGGATACCGAGTCTTTCTCGAGATCGGGCCAACAGCGATCCTGCAGTCCTATCTGACCGATGCTCTGCGCGCGTCGAACGTGGATGGGCGCGTGCTCGCCACACTTTCACGAAAGTCGGCCGAGGGTGATCCGTTTGCTGTAATCGCTGCCAATTGTCATGTCGGTGGGTATGACTTCACGCGATCTCCTCGTTTCGACGGAGTAGCCGATCCGCGGGGCGTCCCTCTCTATCCCTGGCATCGCCAGAGTTTCTGGTTCAGCCTCACGCCTGAGGCGGCCGATCCGGTCAACCCGCCCTTCGATCACCCGCTTCTCGGGTTTCGCCAGCGCGGTCCTGCACCCTATTGGATTAACCATCTCGACGAACAGGTGCTGCCTTGGATCGGCGACCACGCGATCGAGGGCATACCGGTCCTTCCGGCGGCCGGAATTCTGGAAATGGCTTGCGCGGCGGCAAGACAGCAGTGGCCGAACATGCCGGTACTCGAACTGCGAGACCTCGAGGTGCGGCGCCCGCTGCCCTTCGATAAGGGACGCATGCGAGAGCTGCGCGCTGTCATCGGCTCCGAAGAGGGCGATTGGGAGCTGACGAGCCGCCCGCGGCTGTCGAACGAACCCTTCACGGTTCACGCAAACGGACGGCTTGGCGCAGAAAGCGATACGCGCCGGACGTTGCGCTTTTCGGATGATGCACCGGCGCGCGGTCGGATCGGCCGGCAGGCCCTCTACGAGTTGGCGCAAGCTGCGGGTCTCGATTACGGCACCCGCTTCCGAACCGTGAGCCTGATCGAGATCACCGGACCAGATACAGCTGTCGCACATCTCGATCCGTCGCCCGTCGCCGAGGATGCCGAGCTTTACTTGATACATCCTGCTCTGCTCGACGGTGCCTTGCAGGCGCTTATCGCCCTCCTCGCCAGCAGCCGGGATCAGGTTGGCGGCAGGAGCTTTCTTCCCTGGCGTTTTGGTCGTGTAAGGTTCTTGGCGCCGTTCGGCCGACTATCGCGGCGCGCCCGAGTACGACTCACCCGGATCGGCGTCCGATCAGTATCCGCCGATATTGCCCTCTACGATGACGCCGGCAATCTCGCAGCGGAGCTTGCAGATTGCTGGTTCCGTCTGGTCGAGCTGTCACGCGGGGAAGCGATCGGCGATCGTGCGCTGCGCATCGACTTGGTTCCCGCGCCGCTCACCGCATCTGCGTCTCCCACGGCGTTGGAGCTTTTCGGCCCCGCAGTTCTACGTCTGGCCGATGCTCGCGAAGCTTCCCCGGCACGGCGCGAACAGGCTCTGCTCCTCGATGCACTGATCGCCTCGGTCACGCTTCGATCGATGCTGCGCATAGTCGATGCCGGGCGACCCTTCACGACCGGAGAACTTGTCGAGAGTGGTCTGGTCGCGCCATCTTCTCGGGAGATTGCCGAATGGGCGCTGCGTCTGCTCGAACGGTTCGGGGCTGCCGTCGAGATCGGATCGGAATGGCGGATAGGGATGACAGCCGACCTACCCGATCCCGAAGAACTCTGGCGCCTGCTGCTCGCCGATGCCCCGGATTTGGTTGCGGAACTGGCCCTTACAGCTGCTGCCGTCGATAGTCTCCCGAAAATCCTTGCCGGTGGTCCGCGAGCGCCCGACGCCTCGCTCGCTCCGATGATTGAGCAACTGCTCTATTGTTCGCCGGCGAGCGCCGAGAATGTCGGTCTGCTATGCGATGTGTTGCGGGAGGTCGCCGCGAATTGGCCACGCGGGCGGCCGCTGCGCGTCCTCGAGCTCGGCGCAACTGGAGTTGGGCCGACCCGCAGCGTGCTTGATCACCTGTCGCAATCCGGTGCGGCTCTTCTTTATGTGGCGGCCAGTACCGATGCCGAACAAACAGCCCGTCTCTCGTTCCTCGCAGAGTCCTTTATCGGCGTTTCCGCTTGCCAATGGTCATTGCAGGATGGCGCGGAAGCTCTGGATCAGAGGTCTTTCGACATCATCCTGGCGATAAACGCCTGTGCTCGCCTGCAGCTCGACAAGTCCGGTTTGCACCGGCTGCGAGAGCTCCTCGCGCCGAGCGGCCTCTTTGTTGCGATGGAACCCGAGCCAAACTCGCTCTGGGACTTGGTATTTGGCCAGAGTCCTCAGTGGTGGCTCACAAGTTTCCGGACCAGCGATCGATCACCCCTGCGCTCGGCGGAGGAGTGGCTTGCCGAACTCGCTGCAGCAGGGTTTCGGTCGGCCGATGCGGCACCGAGCGCCGAGACGCCTTGGCCATGCGCTATTTTTTGGGGTGCCGCTCCGGCCCGCCCTATGACTTCTTTCTCGAATCCGGAAGAGTCGTGTTCCGGAGTGCTGGTTGCTGGCGATCGGGCGCTCGCAGCCGCGGTGCGCGATCGCTTCTGCGATGCGGGTCGCAGAGCCACGCTGGCCAGTCACGCGGATTCGCTTGCCAATGGATTTCCGGACCAGGGCAGCGACGACTCGCCGCCCCAAACTGTTCTCTTCCTGGGCGAAAAACCCTGCCCTGGCGATCAGGTCGAGTTGGCTTCGCAGCAAATCGCGGCATTGGGTCGAGTGGCGAGCGATGCCGCGGACCGTCGGTCGGAGCTTTGGGTTGTCACTTGCGATGCGCAGCAGGACGAACCAGAAAATCTCGTCGGCGGGGCGCTGTGGAGTTTTGCACGCGTTCTAACCAACGAGATGCCGCAGCTTTCGCTGCGTCTGGTGGATTTGCCGGGAAGCCTGACAGTCAAAGAGCGCGCCGAGCATATCGCCACGGAATTGCTGGCCTCCAATGTTAAAGAACACGAGATCGTCTGGACTCCCGAGGGACGGCATGCACTGCGCGTCCGCCGCGGTCTTCCACCGCGTTTCGCAGATGCCTTCGATGCCCTGACGCTAGGGAGCCGCCATCCTGGAGGGCTCGACTCTCTCGGCTGGGAATTGGCGGCTCCACACTCCCCGGGACCCGGCCAAGTGGAGGTCGAGGTTCATGCCGCGGGACTCAATTTCCGGGACATGATGTGGGCAATGGGGCTGCTGCCTGAAGAAGCGCTGGTCGACGGGTTTGCCGGACCCTCCTTTGGGCTGGAATGTGCCGGCGTCATCCGTTCAGTAGGCTCGAATGTGGAAGACTGGGCGGTGGGTGACCGGGTCATGGGGTTTGCCCCCGCTTCACTCGGCACGCGTGTTGTCACGATGGCGGACGCGTTGGCGCCCATCCCGCCGGGCACGAGCTTCGCGGCAGCCGCAACCATTCCTGTAACATTCGTCACCGCGACGTACGCTCTGGGTCATCTGGCACAGCTCCTGCCCGGCGAATATGTCCTCATCCATGCCGCCGGCGGCGGCGTGGGGCTTGCCGCGATCCAATATGCCAAGCATTGCGGCGCGGTCGTGATCGCCACCGCCGGATCGGAGGTCAAGCGAGCCTTCCTGCGGCTCGCCGGCGCCGATCATGTCCTCGACTCTCGCGACCTCGGTTTTTGCAATGACGTGCGTGAAATCACCGGGGGACGGGGCGTCGATGTCGTGCTCAATTCGCTGAGCGGCGAGGCGATGGAGCGGAGCCTGGAGGTTCTGAAACCGTTTGGCCGCTTCCTCGAACTGGGAAAACGGGATCTTTATCTCAATCGCAGAATTCACCTGCGTCCGCTGCGTCAGAACATTTCCTATTTCGCGATTGACATTGATCAGTTGCCGACGCGCCGCCCCGACCTAGCCCGTGAGCTTCTCACGGAGGTCTCCCGGTCTCTATCTGCAGGCAACATCCGACCCCTCGCACACCGAATCTTCTCTTATGGCGAGCTCGACGATGCGATTCGATTGATGCAATCGTCGGGTCATATCGGCAAGCTCGTCCTGGAGCCGCGGCGGAATGTGGGCGTACGGCTCCGCGATGCGCCGGCGGTATCTCTGCGGCGCGATGGAACCTATCTTGTCACCGGCGGTCTCGAAGGGTTTGGTTTCGAAGCGGCGCGCTGGCTCGTCGCGCACGGCGCACGTTCTATCGCCCTGGTCAGTCGCCGCGGATCCGCTACTCCTGGATGCGAGGGCAGGGTCAGGGAGCTCGAGGGCGCCGGCGCCGAGATACGCATCTTTCGCGGTGACGTCGCTCGCCGCGATAGTTTGGCTGCGGTCCTCGACTCTATCCGGGCCACCCAAAGGCCGCTCCGCGGCATCGTGCACGCCGCGGCGGCGATCGACGACGGTCTGGCCGCGGAAATGGATGTCGCGCGGTTGCAGGCGGTGCTTCGGCCAAAACTCGGCGGCGCGATGGCGCTAGACTCTTTGACCCGGGAGGATCCGATCGAGCTGTTCCTGCTGTTCTCCTCGGCGACGGCTTTGGTCGGGGCGCCTGGACAAGGGGCCTATGTGGCGGCAAATGCAGCCCTCGAGGCCTTGGCGCGGCAACGCCGGGCGCAGGGCCGGCCGGCACTCGCTATTGCCTGGGGTCCGATCGCGGATGCCGGCTATCTGGCGGCGAGGCCGCAAACCCGAGATGCACTCGCGCGCCGTCTCGGCGCGAAGCCTATCCCGGTGGTCGAAGCGCTGGCGGGACTACCCGCGATGCTCGCCAGTGGGTTGCCCGTTGTCGCTTCCGCCGAGACCAATTGGCACGAAGCCCGGCGTTTTCTGCCGATCCTCGCCAGCTCGCTGTTTTCGGAAGTCCGGACCAGCGCTATGGCTGCTCCCTCAGATGAGTCGCTAGCCGAGCGACTGGCCGGTCTCGACCCGGATGCTGCGCTTGTCCTCCTCAAGACCGTTGTATCCGAGGAAGCGGCGACGATTTTGCGGTTGCCCGCAAGCGGCATAGACCCCGCTCGGCCGCTTTCGGAAATGGGGATGGACTCCCTGATGGCAGTCGAGCTTCGCCTCGCTCTTGAAGGCAGGCTTCGGGTGGATCTACCGCTGGTTTCCCTCGCCGAGGGAACGAGTGTGACATCGATCGCGAGCCGGCTGGCGGCAGCGATATCGACCAGACCGAAGGACGGTGACCTAATCGCGTTGGTTGCACGTCACGAGGGTCTGGATCAATCGCCGTTTCGGACGGGAACTGGAAAGCCAGATGCGGCGATAATCGAGCCGAAATCGGTGGCTGCGGAATAGCCGATGGAATCACGTAATCTGTTCGGCCTCTCCGCTCACGCCAAGGCACTCCTGATCGAGAGGCTATATTCGACAGTAGCGACGCGATCGCCGCGTGTTGCGCGCGCCTCCAGGCAAGAGGATGAGTGTGGCATCGGCCGCCTCGAGGTATCGGAGCTGGTGGGGTTTCAAGACATTCGAATGATCCGCGAGGCCGCGGAGTTTCTCGGTATCTCCGATCCGTTCTTTCGCGTGCACGAAGGAATCGCCGGCGCAGAGACGATGATCGGGAACCGTGTCTACGTTAATTTTGCCTCCTACAACTACCTCGGTCTCAACGGGCATCCAAACATCGTCGGCTCGGCGAAGGCGGCGATCGACCGATACGGAACTTCCGTCTCGGCGAGCCGCCCGGTCTCCGGCGAGCGGCCGGTTCACCGTGATCTCGAGCGCGCACTCGCTCGTGTTCACGGCACCGAGGACTGCGTTGCCCTGGTCGGCGGCCATTCGACGAACGTCACGGTCATCGGGCATCTGCTCGGCCGCGACGACGTGATCGTGCACGACGCCCTCATCCACAACAGCATCGTTCAGGGCGCCATCCTTTCCGGGGCGCGGCGCGTGCCGTTTCCGCATCTCGACCACGAAGCCGCCGATCGGCTGCTTAGCGAAACGCGTCCGCGCGGCGGGCACGCGCTACTCGTCATCGAGGGGCACTACAGCATGGATGGCGACGTCCCCGACTTGCCTGCTTTCATTGCCGCCGCGCGTCGCAATCGGGCCTGGCTGATGGTCGATGAAGCCCACGCGCTGGGCGTGCTCGGGTCGCGCGGTTTCGGTACTGCAGACCGGTTCGGTGTCGATCCCGGCGAGATCGACATATGGATGGGAACACTCAGTAAGAGCCTCGTGTCATGCGGCGGCTACATAGCCGGCAGCACGGAACTCGTGGAATATTTGAAGTTGGTGGCGCCGGGCTTCGTCTTTTCAGTCGGGATGGCGCCGCCCGCGGCCGCAGCGGCGCTTGCGGCATTGGAGCTTCTCGAACGCGAGCCGGAGCGAGTGCGCCGGCTTAACGACCGGGCAGCGCTGTTTCTCAGGCTGGCGCGGGACGGCGGTCTCGATGTTGGGGGCTCGGTCGGGGCGTCGATCGTGCCGATCGTTACCGGCAGCTCGATCCGTGCCGGGCGCCTCGCACAGGCGATGTTCCGCCGCGGGGTAAACGTCCAACCGATCCTTTACCCGGCGGTGCCGGAACGAGCCGCGCGGCTACGCTTCTTTGTGACCGCCTCGCACACCGAGGAGCAGGTCAGAGAGACCGTCGCGATATTGTTGGACGAAAGTCGGCGGGTGGCATCGGAACCGAGCGATTTGGCGGCGGTCGCACGGCACCTAGGGAAGTTGAGCTTGCCCCCTCGATAGCCTAGCGCCGAGCCTTCACCGCAGCCGGAAATAGTGAACGCTGAAAAGCTCGGCGGGATCCGTCCAGGTGTCTACCGGGCGAAATCCGGCGCGTGCCGCCAACGCGCGAAATTCCTCGACCGAGTATTTGTATGAGTATTCGGTATGGATCAGTTCGTCTTTCGCGAAACGAAAGCGTTTTCCCGCAATCCGCGCGGGCTGATCGACGAGGCTGCGAATGTAGATTTCGACCCGGCCCTCGGCACTGCTATAGAAGGCCAAGTGCTCGAAACGATCGATATCGAGATCGCCGTCGAGTTCGCGGTTGATGCGTTCGAGGAGGTTAAGGTTGAACGCGGCAGTCACCCCGGCTCGGTCGTTATAAGCGAGTTCCAGAATGTCCGCGTCTTTCTTCAGATCGACGCCGATCAGCATTTCCCCTCCCGGCCCGAGAATGCGGGCATAGTTGGCAAGAAAGCCGACGGCGGCATGTGGCTCGAAATTGCCGATCGTCGAACCCGGGAAGAAGCCGACGCGCTTACCCCCCGCTCCAGGCAACGGCGGGAGCGGAAAAGGGCGAGTATAGTCGGCACAAACAGCGATCACCGGCACCGACGGAAAATCCTCCGCCAGGCTGATCGCCGCGTCGCGCAGGTGTTCGCGCGAAATGTCGACCGGAACATAGGCTGCAGGCTGCTCCAGCGCCTGAAGCAGCACGCGAACTTTCTGACTGGCGCCGCTGCCAAACTCGATCAGCCGGCAATGCGGCCCCATCTGAGCCGCGATGTCGGTCGAATTTTCTTCCAGGATCGCGATCTCGGTTCGGGTCGGATAGTATTCGAGGAGGCGGCATATCTCCTCGAACAAATCCGAGCCGCGGGCATCGTAAAAGAATTTGCACGGAATCCGCTTCTGGGCGCGATCCAGGCCCGCCAGCACCGCGTCCCGAAAGCTTTCTTCCCCGGGCGCGAGATCATGAAAAGCAAAGTGTGAGCCATTTTTCATCCAATGTCCTCCGCGAGCCGCAGTCCGGCAAATGCCCAACGCGCCGAGGGTGGGAAAAAATTGCGATAGGTCCCCCTTACATGCCCCGCCGGGGTAACTGCTGCCCCACCCCGCAACACGATCTGGTTGCACATGAATTTTCCGTTGTATTCGCCGATTGCCCCGCTCGCCGGGCGAAAGCGGGGGTAGGCGGTATAGGGGCTCGAGGTCCATTCCCATACGTCGCCGTACATTTGCCGCAGCTGAGGGACGGCATCCTCCGAGGCCTCAGCGCAGGGGTGGAAATGCCCGCGGTCGGCGAAGTTGCCGGAGAGCGGCAAGCCTTCGCCCGCAAACTCCCATTCCGCCTCGGTGGGCAAGCGTTTCCCCGCCCACCTCGCGAACGCATCGGCTTCGTAAAAGCTCAGGTGACAAACCGGCTCTGCCGCGTTCAGCCGGCGGCGACCCGACAAAGTAAAAGCCGCCCACTCGCTGCCGTCGCGCAACCAGTAGAGCGGCGCTTCCCAGCCCTGCTCACGGACCGTCGCCCACCCGTCCGACAACCAGAATTCCGCTCTCTGGTATCCGGCTTCCTCGATGAATCCGAGATATTCGCCGCAGGTTACCGGTCGCGTCGCGAGGCGAAACGGTTCGAGCCAGACTTTATGGCGGGGCCCCTCGTTGTCGAACGCGAAGCCAAACCCTTGGTGCCCGATCTCCCCCAGTCCGCCAGCGAAGTCTACCCAAGCCGGCGGCCCAATCGCCGCTTGCACTTGAAGTTGCGGCGCCTGATAGGCCGGCAACAAGGGGTTCATCGAGAAGACGTGCTTAATGTCCATCAGGATAAGTTCCTGATGCTGCTGCTCATGGTGGATGCCGAGTTCGAGCAGAGCAGCAACCTCGGTCCATTCCGGTTCGGAAATCCGTTCAGTCAGCCGAGCCATCGCGGTGCTCACATAATCGCGATAGGCCATGACGATATCGCTGGCCGGGCGCGACAACAGACCGCGCTGGGGCCGCGGGTGACGCGGACCCGCCGCCTCGTAATAGGAGTTGAAGAGATAGCGGAAGGCGGGATCGAAGACCCGATAATCAGCATCGAACCGCGTCAAGAGGAAAGTCTCGAAGAACCAAGTCGTATGTCCGAGATGCCATTTTGTCGGGCTGACATCCGGCATCGACTGGATGGATTGGTCCTCTGCCGTCAAATTGGCGGTCAGTGCTTCGGTCGCGTGCCGCACCGCCACGAATTGCTGAAGAAGAAAGCGGCGATCGGCAGCGCCAGCCTCTTTCTGTGCGGCGTTTTCAGGCACGACGTCCCCCATTCCCTGTTGCATTGTCCCCGCTAACGCCTCGGCCCCCGAGTCGTTGCGCTAACTCAGATAGCGATCACGCAAATGCCGCTCGAAACTCGCCGTCCCGAGCGGCTGTCCCGTGGCGCTTTCCACCAGTTCGGCCGTAGACAACCGCGACCCCTTGGAATGCACGCGCTCGCGCACCCAGCCGAGCAGCGGCGCAAACTCGCCTTCCGCAATCGCCTGCATCAGGTCCGGGATGTCGCGCCGTGCCGCCTCGAAAAGCTGGGCGGCAATCAGCGCGCCAAGTGTATAGGTCGGGAAATACCCCCAGTTGCCGTCGTACCAATGAATATCCTGAAGGCAGCCCTCGCGGTCGTTGTCCGGCGCCACCCCGAGCATCTCGCGCATCGCTGCCGCCCAGGCGATGGGAAGCTCCGACGGCCGAAGGTCGCCGGCAATCATCGCCCTCTCCAGGCGATAGCGAAGAATTACATGTGCCGGATAGGTCACTTCGTCGGCGTCGACCCGGATAAAACCGCGGCGCACCCGAATTTGTCGCTGGTAAAGCGCGTCGATTTGCCACCCCGGTCCGGCGCCGCCAAAGGTCTCGCGGATGATCGGCGCCGCGTAGGTGAGGAAGGCGCGGCTGCGGCACACCTGCATTTCGAGCAGCAGGGACTGGCTCTCGTGCATTGCCATGCCGCGGGCACGACCGACGGGCTGGAGACGCCATTCGGCCGGGAGCCCGCGCTGATAGAGGGCGTGGCCTGTCTCGTGCAGCACACCCATCAAAGCGCGCGCGAAATCGCTCTCATTGTAGCGCGTCGTGATGCGCACGTCGTCCGGGGTGCCGCCGCAAAACGGATGGGCGCTAATATCCAGCCGGCCGTGCGCGAAGTCGAACCCGATGCGTTCCATCAACCGCGTCGCTAGGCCGCGTTGTTTTTCGGCCGGGAACGAACCGGAGATGATCGGTGGGGGGAGAGCTGCCTGCCGGTCCAGCGCGCCCTCGATCAAGTCAGGTAAAAACCCCGCAATTTCATCGAAAAGGCGGTCGATCAGAGCGACCGAAGCGCCCGGCTCGTATTGATCGAGCAGCGCCTCATATGGGCTCGTCCCAAGCCGCTCGCCTTTGATGGCGCCGATTTCGCGTTCGATACGGAGGATCCGCTCGAGGCCGGGAAGCACGGCCGCAAAATCGTTTTGCATGCGTGCTCTGCGCCACACGACTTCGCATTCCGAACAGGCCCGAGACTCTGCCTCGACGAGCGCGCCCGGCACAGCTGCGGCGTGCAGCCAGCGGCGTCTCATCTCGCGCAGATTGGCGCGTTGCCACTCTCCCAAATCGTTCAGCGACACCTCGGCATTGGCGAGCAGTTCCTCGACTTCCGGCGCGACCAGATCCTGATGGGCGATGAGGCGCAGGGTCGCGAGCTGCTCGGCGCGCGCTGCCGCTCCGCCCTCGGGCATCATCGACGCAGTATCCCAGTGCAGAACTGAGATTGCTTGCTCGATCGCCCCGATTCGTCGGAACCGCTCTTCCAGCCGATGATAGGCGGTCATCCCACCCCCGCGTTGCGGCGATGGAACAGGACATAGATGACGATTAACGCAACCGCCAGTGAAAACCACGTTATCGCATATTGCAGATGGTTGTTGGGAAGCGTCAGGCGGGTCACGCCGCCCTTTGGCCAGCCGCCTGGGTTCGGTGTCGCGTCGGCGTCGATGTAGAACGGCGCCACCTGGTCGAGATGGTCAGCGGCGGCCATCGCCGGGAGGTCGACCCAGAACCAATAGTTCAGATCAGGACGGTTGTCGGGCAGAAACCAATTCGGCTTCCCCGCCGGCAACCGCAGCAATCCCTGGACATGAACGGTGCCGGCGATCTGGCCAGCGGAGCGCTTTGCCGGATCCTTCAGCTCCGCCGGGATATACCCGCGATTGATAAAAACGATCCGCCCTCCCGGCTCCAGCAATGGCGTCAAGACCTGATATCCTTGGCCTCCTCCGTCCGAGCTCGCGCCGAGGAAGATTTCCTTGTCGTGTAGAAAAGACCCCTCGTCGCTGACGTGGCGGTACTCCATGCCGCGTGCTTCGGCGAGCGTTTTCGGCACGGGAGCTGGGGCGGCTGTGACCGCGGCCTCCCTTCGCGCAATCAGATCTTGCTTCCAGAACAGGCGCTCTACCTGCCACGCACCGAGCCCCAGGCAGATCAGCAGTGCCGGCAGGGAGAAGACGGTTGGCCAGAACGTCGGCCGAAAACTCGTCATCTAAAATCGCGCGAGCCCGACTGCGGTTTCAGGACGGGGGCGGTGCGAGCAGCAGATGGTGACGATATTGCATCGCGATCAAACCGGCTTTCAGGGGCCGCAACATGACGACCGCGCCGCCGATGATAAACGGCGTCCACAGGACGAGATGGATCCAGATAGGTGGGGAAAATTTCATTTCCACCCAGGCGGCGAGCCCGACAACGATCAGGCCCAGGAAGAAGATGACGAAGACCGCCGGGCCGTCTCCCGCGTCTTGTGCAGAGAGGTCGAGCCCGCAGACCTCGCACGCGGCGCGCACCTTCAATAGGCCGGCGAATAATTTCCCCCTGCCGCAACGCGGGCACCGGCAGCCGAGTGCGGCGCGCACCGGGGAAACCGCCGGAAAGTCGGTCATCCGGCTACGCCGGCGCCGCCGCTGCCCTCACCCCACCAATAAACGCACACGAACAGGAAAAGCCAGACGACGTCGACGAAATGCCAATACCAAGCCGCCGCCTCGAAGCCGAAGTGATGGTCGGGTTTGAAATGCCCGGCCCACGCCCGAAAGAGACAAACGATCAGAAAGGTCGTCCCGATGATGACGTGAAAACCGTGGAACCCGGTCGCCATGAAAAAAGTCGAGGGGTAGATGCCATCAGTGAAGTGGAACGGGGCGTGGCTGTACTCCCAAGCCTGAACCGAGGTGAAGCAGATGCCAAGGAAGACGGTCAGCGCCAGTCCGCGCAACAGTCCGCTTCGGTCGCCTTCGATCAGCGAATGATGCGCCCAGGTCACTGTAGTCCCCGATAACAGCAAGATCAGGGTGTTCAGAAACGGGAACTCGAACGGATCGAAGGGATGGATGGTCTTGGGTGGCCAAACGCCGCCGACCGGAAACAGGCTCGATGCAAAAAAAGCCCAAAAAAACGCGGCAAAGAACATCACCTCGGAGGCGATGAATAGTGCCATGCCGTATCGCAACCCCAGCTGGACGACAGGGGTGTGATAGCCCTGGAAGGTCGCCTCGCGAATCACGTCGCGCCACCACACGGCCATGACCCCCAGCACCCCCAGGACGCCGATGATCAGCAATGTCCAGCCGTAGCCGTGCATGTACAGGACACCGCCCGCGGTGATCAGACCAGCGGCGACCGCGCCGACCAGCGGCCAGACGCTCGGCGCGACCAAATGATAGGGATGCTTCGGCGGGGCGTGCGATTCGCTCATCGAACGGGGCTCGGTTGGGTCAGTTTACGGAGGGCGGCCGGGGTCGAGGCGTCGCGGACGCGCTCGGAGACTCGGTTTCGGGCGCCCGAAACATTGTGTAAGACAACGTGATCGAGCGAACCTCGCTGGTGCTAGGATCGGTCCAGATGTCGGGATCGACAAAGAAGACCACCCCCATATCCACGCTTTGACCGGGCGCGAGGGTCTGACTGTTGAAGCAGAAGCATTGCAGCTTGTCGAAATAGATACCGGCCTTGGTGGGAGTGACGTTGTAGACTGCCTGAGCGGTCACCGGCGCCGCCGTGTGGTTGACGGCACGAAAGAGGACCTGGCTCTGAGCACCGGGATGGACCGCCATCGCGCTCTTCAAGGGGCGAAATTCCCAATCGAGACCGGGGGCGACCTGGGTCTCGAAGCGGACCGTGATGAGCCCGGCCACGCTTCGTGTCGGCGCGGTCTCGGCGCGCTGGGTGGCACCCCCAAAGCCTGTGGCAGCGCAGAATAGCCGGTATAGCGGCACCGACGCGAAGGATAGCCCCACCATGCCGGCAACTACGGAGATCAACAGCAAAACGGTCGCCCCGTTGCGTCGGCTACGCGATCGGCTTGCCGCCACCCTCTATCCCCCCATCCGAACGATCGTGATCGCGTAGAACAGCGCGACAAGGGCGACCAGCACGGCGACAAGCGCGCGGTTGCGGGTGCGAATGGTCTTTTCCCGGTCTCGCATCGCGGCAATCAAAGCCAACTCCGGCCCGCATGGTCGACGAGCAACAGGCTGAAGATCAGAAACAAATAGAGGAGCGAGAAGGCAAACATCCGCCGGGCGCTGCGATCGGTCTGGTCGCGGCAGACAAGGGTGGCGGAGCCTGTGAAGATACCGCTCAACAACAAAGCGCCGACGCCGTAGAGCGCTCCCGCAACTCCGAGTAGCGACGGCGCCAACGCGACCGGCCACAGCACCACCGTATAAAGCAGCATCTGTCGCTTGGTCTCGCGCGCACCGGCAACGACGGGCAACATTGGCACGCCGGCGGCGGCATAGTCGCCTGCGCGGTAGAGCGCCAGGGCCCAGAAGTGCGGCGGGGTCCAAAAAAATATGATCGCGAACAGCGCGATCGCCCCCCAGCCGATGTCGCCGGTGACCGCCGCCCAGCCGATGATCGGCGGAAAAGCGCCGGCAGCGCCGCCGATGACAATGTTGTGCGAGGTCCGGCGCTTAAGCCATATCGTGTAGACAAATACATAAAACGCTATTGTCAAGGCCAGCAGCTCAGCCGCTACAGCGTTGACCGCCAGCCCCATTATCAGCACGGCTCCGATACCGAGCACGATGCCGAAGCCGAGCGCTTCGCCGGGCATCATGCGGCCCGCCGGTAACGGCCGGCGCGAAGTTCGGCGCATCACTGCGTCGATATCGCGGTCGTACCACATGTTTATTGCGCCGGCCGCTCCCGCCCCGACCGCAATGCACAAGATGGCGACCGCGGCGAGCAACGGATGGAGATGCCCCGGAGCCACCACGAGCCCCACCACCCCGGTAAAGACGACGAGCGACATGACACTGGGTTTGAGGATCTCGACATAATCCGCAACGCCGGCCACGGGGGTGGCGAGGCGAAGGGGAACAGCAGGCGGGACTTGCGACAAGTCGCTCACGAAGCCCTTTGCTCCCGTTTAAACCACGACCGGTAGCTCTTCGTAACTGTGGAACGGCGGTGGCGACGACACCTTCCATTCCAGCGTAGTCGCACCCTCCCCCCAATAATTCGCTCCCACCCGCCGCCCGGCGGTCAAGGTATGCAGCACGATGAAAACGAAGAACAAGGTCGAGGCGAACGAAATGTACGACCCGATCGAAGCGATAAAGTTCCAAGGCGCGAATGCATCGGGATAATCGGCGATCCGCCGGGGCATGCCGGCGAGCCCGAGAAAATGCATCGGGAAGAAGGTCAGGTTGACGCCAATGAAGGTGGTCCAAAAGTGGATTTTGCCCCAAGTCTCGTTGTACTGGTGGCCCGACATCTTGCCAATCCAGTAATAAAAGCCGGCAAAGATCGAGAAGACTGCACCCAGGGACAAGACATAATGGAAGTGAGCGACGACGTAATAGGTGTTATGCAGCGCGAAATCGACGCCGGCATTGGCCAGTACTACCCCTGTTACGCCACCGATTGTGAACAGGAAGATGAAACCCATGGCCCACAGCATCGGTGTTTTGAATTCAATGGAGCCGCCCCACATCGTCGCGATCCAGGAGAAGATTTTGACGCCGGTCGGCACCGCGATAACCATCGTCGCCGCGGTGAAATAGGCGCGGGCGTCCACCGAAATCCCGGTCGTGAACATGTGATGCGCCCACACGACAAACCCGATCACACCGATCGCCATCATCGCGTAGGCCATGCCGAGATAGCCGAAAACAGGCTTCTTTGAGAACGTCGAGACGACCTGCGAGATCATCCCAAACCCCGGCAGGATCAGGATATAGACCTCCGGGTGGCCGAAGAACCAGAACAGGTTGAGGAAGAGGAGGGGGTCGCCACCACCGGCGGGATCGAAAAAGGTCGTCCCAAAATTGCGGTCGGTCAGCAGCATCGTAATCGCCCCGGCGAGCACTGGCAGCGACAGCAGCAACAGGAACGCCGTCACGAGGATCGCCCAAACGAACAGCGGCATCTTGTGCATCGTCATGCCGGGCGCGCGCATGTTGAGGATCGTCGTGATGAAGTTGATGGCGCCCATGATCGACGACGCGCCAGCGAGGTGGAGCGAGAAGATCACCATGTCGACCGCGGGGCCGGGATGTCCGACCGGGCCCGATAGCGGCGGATACACCGTCCAGCCGACGCCCGCCCCTTGACCGACCATTGTCGAGCCTATCAGTAGCAAGAAAGATGGGACCAACAACCAGAAGCTGATGTTGTTCATTCGCGGGAACGCCATGTCGGGCGAGCCGATCATCAGCGGCACCATCCAGTTGCCGAACCCGCCGATCATCGCCGGCATGATCACGAAGAAGACCATGATCAGGCCATGCGCGGTGACAATGACGTTGTAGAGTTGATGGTCGGCGATGAACTCGTTCGCCGGATGCATCAGCTGGATCCGCATCAGCACCGAAAGCAGGCCGGCGATCACTCCGGCGCAGATCGCAAACAGCAGGTAAAGGGTGCCGATGTCCTTGTGGTTGGTCGAACAGAACCAGCGTACGAAAAACCCCGGCACATGGCCGTGGTCGTGGACATCGTGGCCGTGCAGGTCGGCGACATCGACACCGCGCTCGTAAGCCATTTCTCGCTCCCTCGATCTCAGTTTCCAGCCGGCGGCAGGTGCGCGGGGTCGCTCGCAGCCGCAGCGGCGGCGACGCGCACTGCGTCGCCGCTATCGTCTTTATGGGCGAATTTCTTTTTGGCGTCGCCCAGCCAATGCTCGAAATCGCCTTTTGACATCGCCTCGATCTTGATCGGCATGAAGGCGTGGTTGATGCCGCAGATCTGGTTGCACTGGCCGTAATAGACGCCTGGATGCTCGACCTTCATCCAACTCTCGTTGAGCCGGCCGACGACCGCGTATTCCTGGACGCCAAAGGACGGAACGAACCAGCTGTGGATCACGTCGGTGCCGGTTATGTAGACGCGGATCACCGTGTCGACCGGGATGACCAACGGATTGTCGACATCCAGCAGCCGCTTCTGACCAGGTTTCAGATCGGCTTCCGGAATAAGGTTGCTGTCAAAAGCGAGCCCATTTTGGTCGGGATATTCGTAGGTCCAATACCACTGATGTCCGGTGACTTTGATCGTCATGTCGGGGTTTGGCACCCGGTCCATGTAGTACATGAGCTTGAAGGATGGAATCGCGATGATCACCAGGACGAGAACCGGCACCACGGTCCAGAGCATCTCGATGACGGTGTTGTGCGAGGTCCGCGTCGGCACCGGGTGACGTCGGTGGTGAAAGCGGATGATCACGTAGAGCAGCAGGCCCAACACAAAGAGCGTGATCAGCGTGATAATGACGAGGAGTTCGTCGTGAAACGCCGACAGACGGTCCTTGACCGGCGTGGCCGGCGGCTGCATTCCAATCTCCCAAGGCCGCGGACCTTCCGCCCAGGCAAGCGCCGCCACCGCGCTCACACCGATCAACACGAGCGCAAGCGTAACAAGCGCCCTGACCGCGACCTTCCTTTCGAACAATTTCGTCATCGCACCCTGAGCCTGCAGCCTCTCATCCGTCGCGAGCAACCGTAGCCGCGGTTCCGAGAGAAGCTACCGAGCAGCGTAAACCGTACGCCTTCCGCTCGACCAAAACCGCACCGCCGGCCAAGCTTTTCCCGGCCTGGCCACGACGGGAAGCTATACCATACCTCGCCGAGGCGACAATCGGCTCAACGACGGCTTGGCACGTTTGCGGCAAGCCGCCGCACACTGTACAGGCTTATTCGACGGGGCAGGTGCTAGCGATGCCGCCATTGCTCGTTCGGCCGCCGATTCTCACTGTGCATGCCCTGCATCATCTGCATGCAGCCTTGCATCCCGCGGCCCATCATCGTGCCGTAACTATCGCTCATCATTCCGCGGCTCCCCATCATGCTGCCCTGATCGTCCGCCAGCGCGAGAGCGGCGAAAAAGGCCAGCGCGGGAAGCATGCCCGCAAGAAGCAGATATTTCGTCGTCGTCCCGCCCATGTGTTGGCTCCTCCTCGAATCGAAGTATTACAGTGTCATGAACACGCGCGGTTTGCCGTCCTTGTCGATCGCGTAGATCGTGAACGGGCCGTTCTTTTTGCCGTACATCCCCGGGGATCCCGCGGGCATGCCCGGCAGCGTGATGCCCCTGATCGCCGGTCGCTCGGCCAGAAGCTTCTCTATCGCCTCGACCGGCACATGGCCGTCGATGACGTAATCTCCGATAAAAGCTGTGTGGCAGCCTTCGAGCTCGGCGGGGATCCCTGCCTTGCGGCTGATCTCGGCCAGATCGTTGGTGGGTTTGACCGTGACGGTAAAGCCGTGCCGGCGAAGGTAATCCGCGTAGCCTTCGCAGCAATCGCACTCCGGGTTCTTGTACAGCGTCACCGCGACCGGCGCGGCCCGCGCCGGCCCGGCCAGCGTTAGCGCCGATGCTGTTATCAGGAAGCCTCGTCTGCTGATCATTTTCCTTTCTCCATCGGGTTGCTCAGCCGAATCTTGCGAGGATCGGAAAGTTGTCGAGGAGCCAATAGGAAAAACTCGTCAGTTCACCGGTCAGCATCGCGATCCCGATCGCAGTGACGACCACGCCTCCGGCGAATTGCAGCGACCGGCTCAACCGGCCAAACGCTCGCAATCGCATCATCAGGCCGTCGGTGAATAGCGCCGCGGCGATGAACGGCAGCCCGAGCCCGAGCGAATAAAGGCTCAACAGCAACACGCCTTGCGGCACCGTGGCCGAGACGGCGGTGGTTGTCAGAATCGCACCGAGCACCGGGCCTATGCAGGGAGTCCATCCGAAAGCGAATGCGAGGCCGACCAAATAGGCGGCGAGGGGTCGCCCGCCCTTGAGGTTCCCGTGAAAGCGGAAGTCTCGCTGCAGCCAGGAGAGATGGGTCAGCCCGAGCATGAACAGACCGAGCAGTATGACGATCCCGCCGCCGATGAGACCTGCCTCATACCGATAGGACTGGAGCCACTGTCCGAGCGAAGTGGTGCTCGCCCCGATGGTGACGAACACTGTCGAGAAGCCGAGCACGAAACACAGGCTGAGGTGCAAGCCTGCGATCTTTCTCCGCGGCTCGGCCGACGCGGTGAGCGTGTCCCCCGCCACAAAGGAGACGTAGCCGGGGACCAGGGGAAGCACGCAAGGAGACAGGAACGACACGATGCCCGCACCGAGGCTCGTCAGCAAACCTATGCCTGAAATATTCATTGGCTTTTGTCTCCGCGGCCGCTGGAGGCCCCCTGTATGGTCCGCTCGACGAGCGAAACCATTTCGGGGCTGTTCCATTGGGCTTCGCCCATCTTACGGGCGACCTCGCGGCCCTCGCGGTCGATCAGCAGCGTTGTCGGCACGCCCGGAACGGAAAGGGCGCGCGAAGCTCGGCCCGACGGGTCGACATAGATCCCGAGCTTTTCGACCCCAACCTCTTGATAGAAGCGCTTGACCGGCGCTACGCCGTCGCGATCGATCGACAGCGGGATGACGAGGAATTCTTCGCCGCTGAGGTTTGCCTGCAGCCGATCAAGCGTCGGCATCTCCTTGCGGCACGGCACGCACCAAGTCGCCCAGATATTGAGAAGAACCACGTGGCCTCGGAAATCATCGAGGGTGAGGTCGTGGCCCTGATCATCGGCGAAGTGGATCTCCGGCGCGGCGCGCGGCTGATCGAATAGGGTGAGATCGAGACCCCTGGCTGGGACGGAAGAACCCCCGGAAACTACGGGCCCGTTGGGCTCGCGCAAAGCGGTGCGCTCGGAAACAAACCGCGGTCCGTATTCCGAACCAAGGATGAGCAGCAGGATTATGGCTCCCGCTGTTGCCGCGGCAATCCCGAGCGGAAAGGCAAGCCGTGACATCGCCAGCCTCACGCCACGCGGATGATGCTCATCATCCCGCCCTCCTGGTGGTCGAGGATGTGGCAGTGGAACATCCAGTCGCCGGGATTGTCGGCGACAAACGCGAGTTCAGCGCGCTCGCGCGGCGGGATCAGTACGGTGTCGCGCCATTCCCGAAATTTCGTGCGCGCGCCGTTCCGCGTGATCACGCGGAACGAGTGCCCATGAATATGCATCGGGTGGTGCCATGCCGTCTGATTGTCGATTGCGAGGATGTACGACTTGCCGCGCGTCAGCGTCAGGACCGGCTTCATTTGTCGCATGTCGTCATTCATCACGGCCGCGCCGTTGATCGCCCACATCGAGCCGCCCATCATCCCCATCATGCCGCCGCCCATTCCCATGCCGCCCATCATGCCGCCGGTCAGCGTCACGTCGTGCCGTTGCGCGCTGGCGAGATCCGGTTCCCGAACCGGATTGGGCGGGAGCCGGGCCGGCGCGGCAAGCGGTTGCGTTCTGAGCGGTTTTTCGTCGGTGTAGGAGATCTCGACGAGCTTGTACTCGAGGCCCTTGTAGAACGTGTCGAGCACCGCCGCCGAATGACCGGGTTTGCCCGTCATATCCAGGATGAAGTCGGTCCGCATTGCCGGCCCAAGCAATACCCGCCCGCACTCCGGCGCATGCGGCTCGACCGGCTGGCCGTCGAAGGCGACGACGAGTGGGCGATGTTCCTTGAATTCGAGCCCGAAGATCCGCGCCGACGCGGCGTTGATGAGACGCAGGCGAATGCGCTCGCCGGCCCTGACGGCGAAGCGATCGGGAGCCCGGCCGTTGATCGTCACCGTGTTGCCGAGCCGCCCCGACATGCTCATTTCCATGCGGTTGCCAAAGCCACCCGCGATGGAAGCGTCGTCCTCCAAGCGAAAGTCGCCGAGGACCCAAACGACATCACGATCGACCGGGAGCGGCTGCGGCTCCCCGATGATCAATGCACCCATCAGGCCCCGCCCGACCTGCTCGGCGCTATGCGCATGGGGGTGGTACCAGAAGGTGCCGGCATCCGGCACGGTGAATTGGTAGACGAAGCTGTCCTCCGGCTGGATCGGCGCCTGGGTCACATAGGGCGCGCCGTCCATCGCGTTAGGAATGCGCAGGCCATGCCAGTGGACCGTGGTGTCCTCCGACAACCGGTTCTCGACAGTGACCTGCAACCGTTCGCCCTGGCGCAGTCGGATCTCTGGCCCGGGAACGCTGCCGCCATAGCACCAGACGCCGGTCTGCGGATAGGGCTCGGGCGTGATCCGCACCCGGCCCTCGGCAGCGACCAGCATTTTCTGCGAGGATAATCCGGCGGGGACCACGCGCGGCCGCAGAATGGACGCGAGCACGGTGCCGCCGCCCACGGCCAGTAGCGATCTTCGAGACAGTCTAGCGCGGGCAGGCATGTAAGCTTTCCGGGTCATTTGTTGCGGGCTCCCGCGACCAGCTCCTTGAGACTGGAGAGTTCGATCGCGCCGGGGACGATCTGATCGCCGACGACGAAACCCGGCGTGCCGCGAATATCGAGGGCGTCCGCGAGTGCCTGGTTCGCCTTCAGCGCAGCGTCGATCTGCGGTGCGGCCATGTCATTCTTCAGGCGATCGACATCGAGCCCAACGGAGCCAGCGACCCGATACACGGTGTCCTCGGTGATCCCGCCCTTGGCCGCCATCATCGCGTCGTGAAACGCTTCGTATTTCCCCTGCCGGTGCGCGGCCAGCGCGGCGCGAGCGGCGGTGACGGACACCGAGCCGAGGATCGGAAACTCCTTGTAAGCAATGCGCAGCTCGCGGTCGCTGGCGAGCAGTTCCGCCAGCCTCGGCTGCACCTGCTTGCAATACGGGCAGCGATAGTCGAAAAATTCGACGAGCGTCACATCGCCTTTCGGGTTGCCGCTAACCGGCGTCTCCGGGTCGTCAAAAATTTCGCTGCGTCGCGCGACGACGGCCTGTTTCGCCCTTTCGCCAGTGTCGCTCTTGAGCTTTTCTTCGGCCGCTCGGAACGCCTCGATCAGCAGGTCGGGGTGCTGCAGCAAATAGTCATGGATGACACTTTCGATCGCCCGGCGCTGTTCCGGCGCGAGCTCCGCGGCATCCGCCGGGCGCAAAGGGACCAATGCAAGGGCGGCACAGCAGAATATCAACGGCCCGATTGGCGTGCCGATCAACATGGCAAAGGGCGCTCCACTCAGGAAGGGTATCGATAGGCAGGGCGCCCCGGCGGACGGACACCGGTGACGCTCAACCTCCGATGATTTCGGGCGCGGCGACGCTCAGGCGCGGCCAGGCTCTACGAGTGGAGAAAAGTCCGCGGTGGATGCGGATCGGGGGCCGACGCAATGCCCGCGACAATTGCATCCGCGGAGACCGGGAAAACGGCCGCTACATGAGGCTCCAATGCGGTGCCTTGTGCGGGCAATGCTGGGATGTTCCAGCAGGAACTCGACATGCAACCGGGAGCCAACCCGCCGTGTTGCATGTTGCCGTCGCAGCCGGGGCAAAGGCCGCTTGTGCTGATGCCAGCCTGCGTCCAGGCTTGCATCTGTGCCGCCATGGCGGCAGCTGACACGACCTGACCAGCCAGACCGAGCGCGAAGGCCAGGAGCAGCACGAGTACGCGAAATCGGCTGATGAACGAGCCCAGGATGCCGGATCAAGATAGGACGGGCGGCGAGCTTTGCCAAGCCGCACCCATGCTGGCCTCGGCCGCGCGGTCCCACCTGCGTGTGGGGTGGGCGTTCCACCGCCAGAGAAACTGTGGCTCTTGAATGGAACAAATAGTGAACCGATATGCCATCCCGTTCGCCCACAGAGCCGCGCTGATGCCGGAAATCGCTGCCGATCTGCTTTTGCCGTCCTGTTATCTCCTGTTTCCCAGGTTTGGAATCCAGGAATCTCAATAACTTGGTCCTAATCTCTTTTTGCCTCGCGGGCGCCACGCGCACATCGCACGGCCGATGCATGCCTGGCTGCGTGCCGCCCGACGACTCACGATCACGACGGGATGCGGTGAGCCGGCGCTGAGGGCGAGCGACTATTGCAACGTTAACGGGAATTTGCGGTTGATTCGCTGCAGATTGCCAGAAATTGTAATAAGTGACTCAATTGTTAATTGTGGCCTATGGCCTGTGGCTGTTTCAGGGAGGCGAAATGGGCTTTTATAACCGTCGGGTCGTGCCGCGGCTCATCGACCTGGCGACGCGGAACCGACGGCTGAGTCCTCATCGCCAGCGCACGATCGAGGCCGCGCGTCGCTTCGTGCTCGAGATCGGGGTCGGGCCTCAATCTGCCGCTCTACGGTTCCGCGGTCGCCCGGATCTGCGCGCTCGGTCCCTCGATGGAGCTCCTCCGATTGGCAGGGAAACGGATGGAGGATGCGGCTGTCCCGGTATGGCTGCTGCGAGCTTCCGCCGAACGCCTCCCCTTCGCTGACGCAAGCTTCGATACGGTCGTGATGACCTGGACGCTGTGTTCGATCCCGAATCCTTTCACGGCGCTGACCGAAATGCGGCGCGTTCTGAAACCCGGCGGCAATCTCGCCTTCGTCGAGCACGGCGCGTCTTCGGAACCGGGGTGGCTCGCTGGCAGCACCGTTTGACGCCATGCTGGAAACACCTCAGCGGCGGATGCCATCTCGACCGCAAGCTGGACGATCTGATCCACGCTGCCGGTTTCCGCCCAGACACCATCGGGACCGGGTATATGAGAGGCCCGAAGCTGGGAGCCTTCCCGTATCAGGGTCGGGCGAAGACCTGAAGGCTTTGCGTAGACTACCTGGGGGCAAAGGCGCAAGTTCTCTGAGCTGAAGGATCAGGATGTTTGTCCGACCTCGGCTCCAACTATGTCAGGGAGGATAACCGGTGAAACGAGTTGATCGACGGTCGGCTTTGGCGATCGGCTTCGCGGCGGCTTCCGCCGCCGTAGTCAGGCCTGCGGATGCACAGCCCACCGACGCCCTCGCTGGAAACGACACCAGTCCATGGCCGGGTGTCGTGATACGCACCTACGGCGAGAGCCCATCTCTGATCCCTGGCTTCAAGACCGTTTCGATGCGCGATCTCATTATGCAGCCAGGATCGAAGACTGCCGGTCCTCCGATGATGAATGCGATGGTCTGTCACATTCTCGAAGGGGAAATGCGGATCGAGCAGGAGGGAAAGAGCTTTACTGCTAAGAAAAATTATGCCTGGACCTGCGGGCACCAAAGAGCAAGCGTCTAATGATAGCAGCGCCGTTGCAATTATGAGGATTACGGATCTGAAGACCTGAAACTGGCGCTGTCGCTCGGCCAGCTGACGCGCTCGCCCGTCGAGGCAAGGGCACCCGGCAGATCGTTCTTCCGCTCGCGACTGCCTGCGACCATATTCAGTTGCGCCGCAAATGGAGTTGCATATGACAGATCTCGCCGTCACCGATGCGTTGTTCTTCGATCGCACGGGCATGGACCAGACCCGCATCGGGGCGCTCGTCGACGAGTCTCTGGCCGGAATGGATGACGGCGAACTCTACCTCGAATACAGCCAGTCCGAGAGCCTGGCGCTCGATGACGGGCGCATCAAGAGCGCCAGTTTCGATACGACGCAGGGTTTCGGGCTGCGGGCCGTCGCCGGTGAGGCGGCCGGCTACGCACACGCTTCCGAACTGTCGGAAGCCGCGATCCGCCGCGCGGCTGCAACGGTGCGGGCAGTCGCCAGCGGTCATTCGGGTGTGTTTGCGGAACCGCCGCCTGGGACAAACCGAAGCCTTTATACCGATCAGAACCCGCTTGGTCTGGTCGATCTCGGCGCCAAAACCCGCCTTCTCGCCGATATCGACGCTTATGCGCGCAGCCGCGATCCGCGGGTGAAACAGGTCATGGCCTCCCTCAGCGGCGTCTGGCAGGCCGTACAGATCATTCGCCCCGACGGCCGGCGCGTCGCCGACATCCGCCCATTGGTGCGCTTGAATATCTCGATCGTCGTCGGCAAGGATGACCGCATGGAGACAGGGTCCTCGGGCGCCGGCGGCCGGATCGCCTACGACCGCTATCTCGAGCCGCAGCAGTGGAAGGGGCAAGTCGAGGAGGCCTTGCGCCAGGCGCTCGTCAATCTCGGCTCGGTGCCTGCACCGGCAGGCGAAATGACCGTCGTTCTCGGCTCGGGGTGGCCGGGAGTGATGCTGCACGAGGCCGTCGGCCACGGGCTCGAGGGAGACTTCAACCGCAAGAAAACCTCGGCCTTCTCCGGAATGATCGGGCAACGCGTCGCGACGAAGGGAGTGACGGTCGTGGATGACGGCACTTTACCCGACCGGCGCGGGTCGCTCACCGTTGACGACGAGGGCACACCGACGAATTGCACGGTCTTGATCGAGGATGGGATTCTCAAGGGCTACATGCAGGATCGCCTGAATGCGCGCCTGCTCGGCGCCAACCCGACCGGCAACGGCCGGCGACAGAGCTTTGCCCACGCGCCGATGCCGCGGATGACGAATACTTACATGTTGGCGGGTACCCAGGACCCGCAAGAAATCATCGGCTCGGTCAAGCGCGGGGTATATGCAGTAAATTTCGGCGGTGGGCAGGTCGACATTACTTCGGGCAAGTTCGTCTTCTCCGCCTCCGAGGCCTATCTGATCGAGGACGGCAAGCTCGGGCCGGCGGTCAAAGGCGCTACGTTGATCGGCAATGGGCCGGATGCGCTGACGAAGGTGACGATGATCGGCAACGACCTCCGCCTCGATGACGGGATCGGTACCTGCGGCAAGGATGGACAGGGCGTGCCGGTCGGCGTCGGCCAGCCGACCCTGCGAATGGACGGCTTGACGGTCGGCGGCACGAGCGCGTGACGCGGACCGCAGTCGCGCTCCTCCGAACCGCGTTCCTATCAGCAGCAATCTTAACCACCTATGCCGTTGAGGCAGCTTGGGCTTGTGCCGATTTCACTAAGGCACCGTCGAGCCGCTGGTCGCTGACGACGGAGTCTGGGGCCTCGTGGCTGTTGACCCCTTGCGGGGACCGGTTTTTCAGCCTCGGGGTCAACGTGCTCGATGGGGGCTACCCCGAGCGAGAGAAGGGCGGCAAGGTCTGGTACAGCTGGAGGACGTTCGCCCCAACCTTGGCAGATTGGACGTCGGAGACGCGCAGACGCCTCTTTTCCTGGGGGTTCAACAGCGCGGGCGGTTGGGCCTTGCCCCCCGACACACTCCAGCTTCCAACCATAATCAATCTCGAACTCGGCCGCCTCGCGCGGTTCCATTGGTTCGATCCCTTCGACCCGGCAACCGAACAGCGGATGAATACGCTGGCCCGCGAACTGGTCGAGCCGTATCGCCGCTCGCCCTACCGGATCGGCTATTTCTCCGACAATGAAGTCGGTTGGTGGGCCGGAGCATTGTTTATTTTCTATTCGGCGAAGCCGGCCGATTCGTTCACAAAGAAGCGGTGGGTCGAACTGCTGCACCGGCATTATGCCGGTAATTGGTCGCGGTTTACGGCCGATTTTCTCCCCCCTGACGGCGTCAATTCCTGGCAGGCGCTGCTCGCCACTACGCAACGGACGCGGATGAGACCGGGAGGCACCGGAATCCATGCGGTGCGCGAATGGACGGGGATCGTAGCGGAGCGCTACTACAGCCTTTCCGAACAGGCGATCCGCGCCGCCGACCCGGACGCGCTCTATTTCGGCGACCGGCTGCCGATCTATTACGATCCGGCGGCGGTGCGGGCGATGGCGCCGCACGTCGACGCGATTGCGACGAACTACAACGTCGACAGCGGCGACGGCTGGATCTCGGATTACTTTTTCGACGGTCTGAGAAAACTTTCGGGCGGCAAGCCGGTGCTGATTTCCGAATGGTTCTTTGCGGCCCGCGAGAACCGTACGGGAAACCGGAACAACGGCCACCTGATGACTGTCGGGACGCAGGACGAGCGAGCCGCCGGCGCCGCCGCGGCGACACTCAATTTCGCGGCGATCCCCGAGGTCATTGGAGCCCACTGGTTCCAGTACTACGACCACCCGAAGGGCGGACGCGGCGATGGCGAAGACTATGATTTCGGTCTGGTCGATATCGACGATAAGCCGTATCAGCGGCTGACCTCGGACCTGGCGATCGCGAACCGGCGCGTTGGCGCGGTTCACGCCGGGCCGGCGATCTCTACGGCTCCCCTAGCGCCGGCGAGGATCTTTGCGCTGCCCCACGCGGCCATTTCAGTCGACGATCACTCGCTCGCCGACTGGCCCAAGCCGGCCAGCCTGCTGCCGCGGCTCACGGCCTCGCCGGGCGCCGTGGAGTTTGGCGAGGCTTATCTCTCGTGGAGTGAGCGAGGTCTCGCCCTGGGGACGATCGGACAGGATTACTTCGACATCGATCTGTTCGCCTATGAGGGCGGCTTTCCGCTGATCGATGCCTACCGCGTAGAACTCGGTGTCGACATTGGCGCCGAGCCGCGGCGCTTCACGCTATTCTTCATTCCGCCGCGGACGAAGCTGCACGACTACCCGGAGATGGAAGCCCGGCTGTGCGCCGGGGCGGCGCAACGCGCGATCAGTCTGGGTTGCACCCAGGTTAACAGCGCCGAGGCCGCTTATTTTGGCGCCGACCAGCCTCGGATCACAGCCGAAATGATAATCCCCTGGTCGGCGCTAGGGGTCTCGATGCCCGCTCCGGGAACGCGGCTGCGCGTCGAGGTCGCCATCACCTCATGGCACCGCGAGCGCTGGATGTCGCTTTCCGGCCACCCGCCAGCCGCGGCGATGAGCCATCCCGAGAGCTGGCGGAAAATGCGGCTCGGCAACGGTTCGCAAATGATCGAGACCTCGCCCGAGCCTCCGACCTTCCCGCCGGGCTAATAAGCGTAATCGGTAAAAACGGGATCGATCCGGCCGCCCCAGCGCGTTTGGCAGTCTTCGAGCAATTCCTCGGCCGGAGTGCGTCCGGAGCCGGCGATTGCGAAAAGCGGGTCGATAAAATGGGTCTCGTCCACGCCTGCCGTGTTGCGCCGTGCCCGCCGATGCAGGCCTTCCCGAGAGATTTCCAGGACTTCGAGCGCTATGTCGCGCAAGGTGCGGGAGCGCAGCGGTGTCGCGAGCCCGAGCCGGGGTACATTGCTGCGCATCGCTTCCCGCTCCTCCGCCGTCCAATCCTTGACGAGGTCGTAGGCTGCATCCAGCGCCGTCGAATCGTAGAGAATGCCGGTCCAGAACGCCGGCAACGCGCACAGCCGCCGCCAAGGTCCGCCGTCGGCCCCGCGCATCTCGATGAACGTCTTCAGCCGCACTTCGGGGAAAGCGGTTGTGAGATGGTCGGCCCAATCGCTGATACGCGGAACGTCGTTGGTTAGCGCCGGTAGCTTGCCTGCCATAAACTCTCGAAAAGATTGCCCACTCGCGTCGATGTATCTTCCGTCGCGGTAAACGAAATACATCGGCACATCGAGCATGTAATCGACGTAACGCTCGAACCCGAAGCCGGGCTCGAAGACGAAGGGCAAGGTGCCGCAGCGGTCGGGGTCTGTGTCGGTCCAGATGAGGCTGCGGTAGCTGAGGAAGCCGGAGGGCTGTCCCTCGACAAATGGCGAGTTGGCGAAAAGCGCCACCGCGACAGGCTGCAACGCCAGACCGACTCGGAACTTCTTCACCATATCAGCTTCGGATTGATAGTCGTGATTGGTTTGCACGGTGCAGGTGCGCAGCATCATGTCGAGACCGAGCCGGCCTTTTTTCGGCATGTAGTCGCGCATGATCCGGTACCGTTGCTTTGGCATGAACGGGATGTCTTCGCGGCGCCATTTCGGGTCGAAGCCAAGTCCGAGCATGCCGAGCCCGAGCTCGTCGCAAACCTCGCGCACCTGGCGGAGGTGCTCGTGCACCTCGTCGCAGGTCTGATGCACGGTCTCGAGGGGCGCCCCGCTCAGTTCGAACTGGCCGCCGGGCTCCAGTGTGATCGAACATCGAGCGTCATTGGTCAGGGCGATCGTATTGCCGTTTTCGACCACCGGCTTCCAACCGAAACGGGTCATCTCGCGCAATACCGCGGCAATCCCGTCCGGTCCCTCATAGGGGACACGGCGCAGATCAGCGCGCCGGAAGACGAACTTTTCGTGCTCCGTGCCAACACGCCATGCCGCCGGTGGCTTGGAGCCGGATTCGAGGTATTCGACGAGCTGCCTCCTCTCGGTGATCGGCGCTCCCGGCGTGCTTGGCGTGGTCGTCATCCTCGGCGGAACTCCAGCGGTAACGCGGCGGCTGGCCGGCTAAGCGAACCGTTAAATCACTGAACAAGCAAAAGCGGTCAACGGGTACGGACGCGGCGCCAATCCCCAGCGATCGCCTGAAGGACCGCCACAGCGGCGAGAGCGGCGGTTTCGGCGCGCAACACCCTTGGGCCGAGCCCGACGCGCGTAACAAAGGAGAGTTTGCCGAGAGCGTCAAGCTCCGTTTCATCGAAGCCTCCTTCGGGACCAACGAGCAGCGCCACCGGCCCCGGTGGGAGGCGCGCTGCCGCGTCGCTGATCGGGTCACCTGCGCCGGTCTCGTCACACACGATCAGCCGGCGTGCGCTCGGCCACGCAGCCAGCAGCCGATCGAGCCGTTGCGGCGCCCGCAGCTCAGGCACCGAGAGCCGCTCGCTCTGCTCGGCCGCTGCGACGGCATGCGCCCGCAACCGCTCGACGTTGATCCGCTCGACCTGGGTTCGCGCCGTCCATACCGGCAATAGACCCGCAACGCCCAGTTCGGTCGCCTTCTCTATCAGCCAATCGAGCGGTGTCCGCTTGATCGGTGCGAACAGCAGCCACAGATCCGGTTCGCATTCCGGTTCAGGCTGCCGCAATTGACGTTCTACCGTGAGCCGAGTTGCCCCCTTGCCGATTTCGGCGATACGGCAGAGCCATTCTCCGTGGGTTGTGTTGAAGACCGCGACCACCGCGCCTGCGCCGAACCGCAGCACCGATCGCAGATAATGCGCCTGCCCCGGCTCCAGCACGACTTCGATGCCGGGGGCGAGCCCGGCCGCAACGTAGAGACGGGGCGTGCGGCGCTCGATCATTCTGCGGTCTCGAACTGTCTGGACCATCGGGGTTAGTTTAGGCGTCGCGGTGCAAAGATAATGGCTGATTCATCAAATCTCAGCGGCGTTGCCCCTCGTCCCACCTCTCTCGCAGCTCGCGGGGAGCGAGGTGGGCCGGCGAAGAGCGAGGGTGAGGGGCAGCTGGCAGCCTGCCCCGACCTCAGCGATATCCGTCAGAACGATTGGGTCGAGCGCCGTCTGCCGCCACGCCTGCGCCCATTTGCCCGCCTCGCCCGCCTGGACCGGCCGATCGGAACCTGGCTCTTGCTGTTCCCGGGATGGTGGGGGATCGCGCTCGCGTCGCAGCGCTGGCCGGACCCGGTCCTGCTTTTGCTCTTTGCGATGGGCGCCGTTGCGATGCGCGGCGCCGGCTGCACGCTGAACGACATCGCCGACCGGGATTATGACCGGCAGGTCGCGCGCACCCGGCTGCGGCCGTTACCGAGCGGCGCCGTCTCGGTGCGCCAGGCCCTGATTTTTCTGCTGCTGCAGCTGACGATCGGTGCGGCCGTCCTGTTCAGCCTCAACCGCGCCACGATCGTCCTCGGGGCCGCCGTCCTTGCACTTATCGGCACCTACCCCTTCATGAAGCGCATCACCTATTGGCCGCAGGTGTTTCTCGGCCTTAATTTCAACTGGGGGGCGCTGATCGGCTGGACTGCCGTTACCGGCGCGGTCGCCTGGCCCGCACTGCTGCTGTACGTCGGCGGCGTCTTTTGGACCGTCGGTTATGACACGATCTATGCCCACCAGGACAAGGAGGACGATATCCGCATCGGCGTCAAATCCTCGGCCATTGCTCTTGGAGCGCATACGAGGCCATGGCTCTTCGCGTTCTACGGAGCCGCGGTGCTGTTGTGGTCCGCCTCTGGGTACGTCGCCGGGCTCGGCGCGATGTTCTGGATCGGCCTTGCGGCTGCTGGCGCGCAGCTGGCCTGGCAGGCGGCGCGGGTCGCGACCGAGGATCCGGCCGACTGCCTGCGCAAATTCCGCGCCAACCGCACCGTCGGCTGGCTCATGCTCGCCGGGATCATCGCCGGCCACTTCACCTGACCAGTCTTGGACGCCGGCATCTTTATCCGCCAGAACACCGCGATCACCGCGCCGCCGCTGGTACCGGAGATCCGCCTCCATCTTGCCACCGAGATGACCCCGATCTGGCGGGCTACCGAGGAAACCCTAGCGCGGAGCTCAGTGCCTCCCCCGTTCTGGGCCTTCGCCTGGGCTGGCGGCCAAGCGCTGGCGCGCTATCTCCTCGACCACCCTGTACAAGTCGCTGGGCGATTCGTGCTCGATTTCGGGGCCGGGTCGGGAATTGTCGCGATTGCCGCAGCAAAGGCCGGCGCGTCTCGTGTGCTCGCTGCTGAGATCGACCACTTCGCCGCCGCCTCGATCGCCGCTAATGCGGCACTGAACGGCGTCGGTATCGACGTGACGACGGCGGATATCATCGGCGCTGTCAGATCCTGCTGGGAGGTCATCACCGGCGGAGACGTCTGCTACGAGCAGCCGATGGCCGGCCGGGCTACCGCCTGGCTGCGAAGCCTTGCGCAACACGGTTGCCTTGTGCTGCTCGGTGATCCCGGACGCGCCTATTTACCACGTCGCGGTCTCCGCGAACGCGGCCGTTACCTCGTGCCTACCAGCCGCGACCTCGAGGATCGTGACAGCCGCGACGCGGTCGTCTGGGAGGTGATCGCCGATTAGCCGGCGGAACGGCGCAGGTGAAGAGGGCGTTGGCGGATCGTGATCCGTCCGACGGAAGGAACGCGACACAACGGTCGGGGAGTTCTGCGCCCCCGCGCTGATCCGACGGGCTCCATGTCCGGCTAATTCATGCCTCGATTGGCGCCGCGAAGTCTGTGCCGCGGCGCCGATTTATTGTGCCCATAGGCGTCGCCGGCAACGCTCGCCAGCCGCTCCGGCCACCCCCATATAGAGGCGTGATGCCGTACTCCAGCCTGCGCGATTTCATAGACCGGCTCGAGACAACCGGCCGACTCGTGCGGGTGGATGTGCCCGTCTCGCCTTACCTCGAAATGACGGAGATCCAGACGCGCTTGCTCGCCGAGAGCGGGCCCGCGGCACTGTTCGAGAACGCCAGCCGTGAGGTCGGCGGCACCTACGGCATGCCCGTGCTCGTGAATCTGTTCGGCACGGTCGAGCGGGTCGCCTGGGGGATGGACCGCGAGCCGGGCGGCCTGCGCGAAATCGGCGAGACGCTCGCCTTTTTGAAGCAGCCGGAGCCGCCGGGCGGCTGGCGCGAGGCGATGCAAATGCTGCCGTTGCTGCGTCTCGTGATGGCGATGCGGCCGCGTACGATTGGGGCGGGCTCATGCCACGAAATCGTACTGCGCGGCAGCGAAATCGACTTGTCCATGCTCCCGATCCAGACCTGCTGGCCGGGCGAACCGGATCCGTTGATCACCTGGCCGCTGGTCGTGACCCGCGGGCCCGGCGAGCGGCGCGAAGATAATTTCAACCTTGGCATCTACCGCATGCAGGTGACCGGCCGCGACACGACCTTGATGCGCTGGCTCAAACATCGCGGCGGCGCGCAGCATCATCAGCGCTGGCGCGGCGAACGCCGCGAACCGCTGCCGGCGGCCGCGGTGATCGGCGCCGATCCGGGCACGATACTCGCCGCCGTCACTCCGGTGCCCGACACGCTCTCCGAATATCAGTTCGCCGGCCTGTTGCGCGGCCGCAAGGTCGACCTGGTCGACTGCAAGACCGTGCCACTGAAGGTGCCGGCACAGGCGGAAATCGTACTCGAAGGGCATGTCTCGCTCGACGAATATGGCGAGGAAGGCCCCTATGGCGACCATACGGGCTACTACAACGCGGTCGAGCGCTTTCCGGTGTTCCGGCTCACGGCAATCACGATGCGCGCGAGCCCGATCTATCTCTCGACCTTTACCGGACGGCCGCCCGACGAGCCGTCGATTCTCGGCGAGGCGCTGAACGAGGTCTTTATTCCTCTGCTGCAGCAGCAATTTCCCGAGATCGTCGATTTCTGGCTGCCGCCCGAGGGCTGCTCGTATCGCATCGCCGTCGTGGCGATCCGCAAGGCCTATCCCGGTCACGCCAAGCGCGTGATGATGGGGATTTGGTCGTTTTTGCGGCAATTCATGTACACGAAATTCGTCATCGTCGTGGATGACGATATCGATGCGCGCAACTGGAAGGAGGTCATGTGGGCGATCTCAACCCGCATGGACCCGGTGCGCGACGCAACCCTGATTGACAATACCCCGATCGACTATCTCGACTTCGCCTCGCCCGAATCGGGGCTCGGCGGCAAGATCGGCCTCGATGCGACGAGCAAACTGCCGCCGGAGACCCGGCGCGAATGGGGACGCCCGATCCGCATGGCAGAGCAGATCGTCGCCGAGGTCACGAGCAAGTGGACGAGCTACGGCCTGCCTGGTTCGGGCAAGCCGATTTGGAAATGACCGGAGCTCCTATGGCTGAAAACGACAAGGACGCGGGCGCCGCGCTCGACCTGTTGCAGGACCTCATCGCGCGTGCTCGCCGGGCCGGCGCCGATGCCGCGGATGCGGTGCTGTTCGAAGGCACTTCGCTGTCACATGCCCGCCGCCTCGGCAAGACCGAGAAACTCGAACGCTCGGAAGGCCAGGATCTCGGCCTGAGAGTGTTCATCGGCCGGCAGCAGGCAATCGTCTCTTCCAGCGACCGCTCGCCACAAACGCTCGACGAACTGGTCGAGCGTGCGGTCGCGATGGCCCGCACCGTCCCCGAGGACCCCTATTGCGGCATCGCCGACCCCGCCGAGATCGCCCGCGACTGGCCGAAACTCGACATTCTCGACCCCGAGGAGCCGAGCGCTGAGGTCTTGATCGATCGCGCACGTGCCGCCGAAGAGGCGGCGCTCGCCGTCGCGGGCGTCACCAACTCCGAAGGCGCCGAGGCCGGTTGGGGCCGCTCAAGCATTGCGCTCGCCGCCTCCAACGGCTTTGCCGGCTTCTATTCGGGGTCGAGTCAGGGGGTCAGCGCCAGCGTCATTGCCGGTTCCGGCACCGCGATGGAGCGCGATTACGATTTCGCAAGCGCCATCCATGCCGCCGATCTGCGGGACCCGACCGAAATCGGGCGGAGCGCCGGCGAACGCGCGGTAAAGCGATTAGGCGCCAAAAAGATGCCGACCTGCCGCTGCCCGGTGGTGTTCGATCCGCGCGTCGCCCGCAGCTTCATCTCGCATCTGTTGGGCGCAATCTCCGGGCCGACGATTGCGCGCGGCACGAGCTTTTTGAAGGACCGGCTCGGCGACATGATCTTCCCCGAGGCCATCACGATAATCGATGACCCGCACCGGAACCGCGGTCTGCGCTCGAAGCCGTTCGACGGCGAGGGTACCGCCAACCACCGCCGCGCCATCATAGACCAGGGCACCTTGACGACCTGGCTGCTGGATCTCCGCTCGGCACGCCAGCTCGGCCTCAAGACGACCGGTCACGCGGCCCGCGGCACCGCTTCACCCCCCGCTCCTGCCGCGACCAATGTATGGATCGAAAAGGGCGCGCTGAGCCCGGAGGAGCTGATCGCCGACATCGAGAGCGGCTTTTATGTGACCGAGATGATGGGCATGGGGGTCAACGGCGTCACTGGCGACTACAGCCGAGGCGCCGCCGGCTTCTGGATCGAGAAGGGCGAGATCGCCTTTCCGGTCAGCGAAATGACCGTCGCGGGCAATTTGAAGGACATCTTCGCCCGCCTCGTCGCCGCCAACGACCTCGAGTTCAAAACCGGCGCCGATTCTCCGACCTTGCGCGTCGACGACCTCACCATCGCCGGCGCCTAAATTCGCCGCGGCTGCGGATCCCGGCCCAGTGTTCGGTTCAGGTGGGCCGAGCGACGTTTGATCGCCTCAAGGCAGAACCGGCCGTCGCGCCGTACTTGCCAATACCGGTGCCCGGCTCTAACAGTTCCGGGAGCTTCATGCGAACAGACCCGGCCATTTTCGGAAGGGGACGCTCGGCGGTCCTCGTTTGGCGCTTGGCGCATGATTTCATGCGGCCGCATGCCGGGCGCATTGGCCTCGCCTTCGTATTGATGGGTCTCGCAGCGGCCAGCACGGCAGGGCGCGCCTGGCTGATGGAGCCGGTGCTCGACCGCATTTTTGTCGCCCGCGAGGGATCGCTGCTGCTGCTGATCGCCGGCGGCGCTTTCGCTCTTGCTCTCGTCAAAGGGCTCTCCGATTACGGCGAGGCCGTGCTGATGACCCGAGTGGGGCAGCGCGTCATCGCCGATGTGCAGATCGCGCTGTTCGCCCGGCTGATGCGCGCCGATCTCGCCTACTTTCACGCTCATCCGAGCGGGATGCTGATTGCGCGCTTTACGAGCGATGCGGTACTCCTACGCAATGCCGCCGCGAATGTCCTTGGGGGTATCGGCAAGGACGCAGCGACAGTCGTTTTCCTCGTCGGCGTCATGTTCTACCAGGATTGGCTTCTCGCGCTCGTCTCGTTCTTTGTCTTCCCGCTCGCGATCCGCCCGATTGTCGCGATCGGCCGACGCATTCGGAGGGTTACCGCAAATGCCCAGGCCGAGATCGGCCAGTTTACCACTCTGTTGAGCCAAACCTTCCAAGGCGCGCGGCACGTCAAGGCATACGGTATGGAGCATTACGAGGAGCGCCGCGCCGCCGCGCTCATCGAGCGCCTCTTCGCGCTGATCGATCGTGGTACCCGGACGCGCTCGCGGGCCTCGCCGATGATGGAGGCTCTCGGCGGCGCGGCGATCGCTGTCGTCATTCTCTACGGCGGTCACCAGGTCATCAGTGAGGCACGCACGCCCGGCGCTTTGTTCTCGTTCATCACGGCGCTGCTGCTCGCCTACCAGCCGCTGAAGAGTCTCGCTAATCTCAATGCCTCCCTGCAGGAGGGCCTCGCTGCCTCTCAGCGGATCTTCGAAGTGCTCGACGCCGAGCCGACGATCCGTGACAAGCCCGGCGCTCGGCCATTGCGCACCACGGACGTCGAAATCCGTTTCGACAAAGTCCGCTTCGGCTACGCTCCCGGGACGGCGGCGATCGACGATTTGTCGCTAACAATCCCGGGCGGCCACACTGTGGCGCTGGTTGGCCCATCGGGTGCGGGTAAATCGACGATCCTCAACCTGATCCCGCGTTTCTTCGACATCGATTCGGGAAGCATAACGATCGACGGGCAAGACGTGCGCGAGGTGACGATCGCCTCGCTGCGCGGTGCCATCGCACTCGTCGCCCAGGAGGTCAGCCTGTTCGACGACACGGTGCGCGCCAACATTGCCTATGGCCGGTTCGGCGCATCTGTGGGCGAGATCGAGACGGCGGCGCGCGGCGCCGCCGCCGCCGCGTTTATTCGCGAACTGCCGCAGGGCTACGATACCGTGGTCGGCGAGCATGGCATCCGGCTCTCCGGTGGCCAGCGCCAGCGCATTGCCATTGCGCGCGCAATGCTCAAAAACGCGCCGATCTTGCTGCTCGACGAAGCAACCTCGGCCCTCGACAGCGAATCGGAACGGCAAGTGCAAGCGGCGCTGAATACCCTGATGCGCGGGCGCACCACACTCGTCATCGCGCATCGGCTCTCGACCATCCAGGGCGCAGATTTGATTTGCGTCCTTGAACGCGGGCGCGTGGTCGAGACCGGCGGGCATTCAGAATTGCTTGCACGGGGCGGGCTTTATGCCCGCCTCTACGCGATGCAGTTTGCCGAACAACAGACCGCTGTAGCGGTGTAGCAACGCGGGCTGGCATTGATCAGACCGGTCGCCATTCGACGTCTTTTGCGGAACGCCCGCCTGCGCCAAATGGCGTGCTGGGTTATCCAAGGCTATATCCGGTTTGTGTATGCAACCAACCGATGGAGCGTGGAGGGTGCCGAGCCGCCGCGCCGGCTCAGCCGCGAGGGCCGGTCGTTCATCGCGGCGTTCTGGCACGGCCAGCTGTTGATGATGCCCCTTGCCTGGCACCGCTTGGCGCCGTTTCACATGCTGATTTCGGCCCACCCCGATGGACGGATCATCGCCGGCGCGATGACCTATTTCGGCATTGAGACGATAGCCGGGTCCACCCGCCGCGGGGGGTCGGCCGCGTTCCGGACCATGCTCAAGTGCCTGAAGGAGGGCGCCTGCGTCGGCATCACGCCGGACGGGCCGCGCGGACCGGCGATGAATGCGAGCCTCGGGATCGTCAATGTCGCTCGACGGGCCCAGGTGCCGATCTTGCCGATCGCCTACGCGACTAGCCGAAGGCGGGTGCTTGCGACCTGGGATCGCTTCCACCTTGCGCTGCCCTTCGGCCGCGGCGTCTATCTCTGGGGCGAGCCGATCGAGATTGCCGCCGATCTCGACGACGCCGGGCTCGAACATGCCCGCTGCCTGCTCGAGGCTCGCATGGTCGATATGGTTCATGAGGCGGAGCGTCGCGTCGGACACGTCGGTGCGTCGCCGCTGGCAGCTGACACCGGCCGGGCAGCGCCGCCAATCGTGGGCGACTGATGCAGCCTGTGCTCTACCGCGCTCTGACCCGGCCGCTGACGCCGCTGGCGCTGGGGTATCTCGCGCGGCGCCGCCGGCGCGGCAAGGAACATCCGATTCGCTTTCGCGAGCGCCGGGGCGTTGCCGCCATCGCACGGCCGGATGGTCCGCTGGTTTGGGTGCACGCCGCTAGTGTAGGGGAAGCAACCGCGGTCCTGGGGCTTATTAAGGAGCTGCTGGATACACGGCCGGGTCTCGAAATCCTGATCACAACCGGGACGGTCACCTCGGCGCGCCTGCTGGAGACCCGGCTGCCGGCGCGCGCGCGCCACCAATTCGTTCCCGCCGATTTGCCGAGTTGGACCGCGCGCTTCCTCGGACATTGGCAACCCGACCTGGCACTCTGGGTCGAATCCGAGTTGTGGCCCAACCTGGTCTTTACGGCGCAAGCGCGCGGCATTCCGATGGTGCTGCTCAACGGACGGCTCTCGACGCGTTCGTACCGCCGCTGGCGCCGCTGGCCCGGGCTTATCGGCCCCGTCCTGGGCACGTTCGAGCTGTGCTTGACCCAGGACCAGAACCAAGCCGAACGCTTCCGCTCGCTTGGTGCTCGGCATGTGGTTGCGGTCGGCGATCTCAAAGCCTCTGCCCCTGCATTGCCATTCGACCGCGCCGAACTGTTGCGCCTGCTCAATGCGATCGGCTCTCGTCCGCTGTGGCTCGCCGCCAGCACGCATGCCGGCGAAGAAAAAATTGCGGGGGACGTCCATCGCGCCCTCATGACACGGCATCCCGGGCTGCTGACGATCATCGTTCCCCGCCATACCGCGCGCGGCGATGCGATTGGGGCGATGCTGGCGGGCCAGGGGCTGCACGTCGCCCGGAGGGCTTGCGGCGACCCGCTCAGTCATGCCACGCAAATTTATCTCGCCGACACGATGGGCGAGCTCGGGCTGTTCTACAGCCTCGCCGGCATCGCCTTCGTCGGAGGCTCTCTGGTCGCCAGGGGCGGGCACAACCCGTTTGAGGCGGCCCGGCTCGGCTGCGCCGTGCTGCATGGCCCGGATATGAGCAATTGCACCGCGATGGCCGCCGCACTGGCAGCTGCTGGCGCCGTCGAAAGGGTGAGCGGCGCTGCAGCGCTCGCGGAAGCAGTATCCGCGTTGCTTGTCGATGAACGCCTGCGCGCCGAACGCGCCGCCTCTGCTGCCCGTGTGGCGGCGTCCGGTCTCGGCATTCTGGACGCCGTGCTGCACCGGCTCGGGCCGTGGCTCGACCGCCTCGCGCCGATTGCGGAGTTGGCGCCGCCGCCGAGACTGATGAGCGCCTGATGCGTCCCGCCCCCGCCTTCTGGACGCGGCCTCCGGGCCTCCTCTCCGAGTTGTTGCTGCCGACTGGTGCAGTCTGGGATGCCGCAGGCAGGCTTCGGCAGGCGCTCGCCCGGCCCTATCGCCCACCGGTTCCAGTGGTGTGCGTCGGCAATCTGGTGGCCGGCGGCGCCGGCAAGACCCCGGTTGCGCTCGCACTGGCCGCTTACTTCTCCTCCCACGGCGCTGCAATGCACTTCGTAACGCGCGGTTACGGAGGCCGCCTCGGCGGGCCGGTGCAAGTCGACCCCACTCGCCACGATTTCACAGCCGTCGGAGACGAGGCACTGCTGCTCGCTGCCTGCGCGCCGTGCTGGGTTGCGCGCGACCGGGCTGCCGGCGTCCGCGCCGCTGTCGCGGCGGGCGCGCAAATGGTCTTGCTCGATGACGGGTTTCAGAACCCTGGGATCGCCAAGGATCTGTCGCTGATTGTCGTCGATGCGTCATACGGCTTCGGCAATGGACGAGTGATCCCGGCGGGCCCGTTGCGCGAGAGCCTCGGGCGCGGGCTCGCTCGGGCCGACGCCGTGGTGTTGCTCGAAGCCGAGCCGCAGCCCCACCCTCCCGCGTCGCTTGAGATCGGCAAGGCTCTGCCGGTTTTACACGCGTCTGTGCGGCCGCTCGCCGGCGAGCGCTTCGCTGGCGAGCGTCTTCTGGCCTTTGCGGGCATCGGGCGTCCGGAAAAGTTCTTTGCCACATTGCGGGAGCTCGGCGCCGAGCTTGTCGGCTCCCGGTCGTTTCCGGACCATCATCCAATTCGCGCCGGCGAAATCGACCAGCTGCTCCGCGCCGCCGAGCAGGCGCAGGCCCGCCTGATCACGACGGCAAAGGACATCGTTCGAGTGCCCGCGGCGATGAGGCCGGCCATGGAGGTTCTCCAGATCGAAATCCGTTGGCGTGATCCGGCCGCGCTCGGTGAGCTGGTCAGGCCCGTCCTGCTCTCGGCTCTATCGGTAGACTCTCACCCGCCTCGGTGCACGCGGCTCCCTCGTCCGCAGTGCCAGAGAGAGGGAACTCAGCCGCCGCCGGTCTCTGACGAGCGCGGCTCGAGGACAGGTTCCGGGCGGGGTTGGTGAGGGGGGCGTTCCTTCGCGTCGCGGCCAATACTCGAACGGCTCACGATGGCCGGAGACTGTCGCATTGGCTGGAGGGTTGGGGAGCGGCGCTGTGCTTTGGCGCGTTCGGGTTGCTGCCGCTAGATTGGGCTTCGGCGATCGCCGGTGGGCTGGCGCACAAAATCGGTCCCCGGCTCGGTATTTCAAAACGCGCCCGGCTCAATATCGCTCGGGCTCTGCCCGAGCTTTCGGAAGCGGAGATCACAGACATCATTGCCGGCATGTGGGACAATCTCGGCCGGGTGGCGGCCGAATATCCGCATCTGCGACAAATCCAAGTCTTCGAACCCGGCGGACGTGTCGAGACGCGCGGCTTAGAGCACATTGACCGGGCGGTCGCCGCGGGGCGCAGTATGATCATGTTCTCCGGGCATATCGCCAATTGGGAGATCGGCATGCTCGCCGCGGTCCAATACGGGATCGCCGTGTCGCAGATCTACCGCGCCGCCAACAATCCGCTGGTAGACCGGATGATTACGCGGTTCCGCGGCACTGGCGGCGAACTGATCCCCAAGGGCACCGTAGCCGCCCGGCGTGCAATTGCTGTGCTGCGGCGCGGAGAGCACCTCACCATGCTGGCCGACCAGAAAATGAACGACGGAATTCCGGTGACGTTCTTTGGTCGGCCGGCGATGACCACCTCAGCGCTGGCTGTACTAGCTCTGCGCTTCGATTGCGATGTGCTTCCGGCCTGCGTCGAGCGGCGCGGCGGCGCGCGCTTTCGCCTCACCATCTTCCCGCCGTTGCCACTGCCGCGCAGCGGCGATCATCGCGCCGATGTCGCCGCCTTGATGACGCAGGTCAATCAGACCCTGGAGGTGTGGATCCGGAACCGGCCGAGAGAGTGGTTCTGGCTACACCGGCGCTGGCCGGATTAGGGGGTCACCCTCCTTTCCTCGACCACGACCGTCCCGACGATGGCTTCTGTTTCATACATCCAGCGGGTCAGCAGACCGGCAATGACTGCGCCGATGATCGGCGCAATCCAGAAGAGCCACAGCTGAGCGATATACTCGCCGCCGGCAAACAGCGCAGGTCCGGTGCTGCGCGCCGGGTTGACCGAGGTGTTGGTGACCGGGATCGTGACCAGATGGATCAAGGTCAGAGCGAGGCCGATTGGAATCCCGGCGAAACCAGCTGCCGCTCCCTTCGACGTCGTGCCGATGATGACGAAGAGGAAGAAAAACGTCATCACCACCTCGATCAGGAAGCAGCTGCCCAGACCATATTTGCCGGGGCTCAGCTCGCCATAACCGTTGGCGGCAAAGCCGCCGGCGACCCAGCCGGGCTTGCCCGATGCGATCAGCCACAATACCACCGCGGCGATAATGGCGCCGATGACCTGGGCGATGACGTAGGGGATTACATGCTTGCTGGCGCAACGCCCGGCGCTCCACAAGCCAATCGTCACCGCCGGGTTGAAGTGCCCGCCGGAGATGTGACCGACGGCATAGGCCATTGTCAGCACCGTCAGGCCGAACGCGAAGGCAACGCCGAGAAAACCGATCCCGAGATTCGGAAAACCTGCGGCCAATACAGCGGCGCCGCAACCGCCCAATACCAGCCAGAGTGTGCCGAAGAACTCGGCGACAACGCGCCGCGACATGTCGTTTTCCATCGCCGTCCTCCCACTTAACCGGTTGAACTCTAGCGGTTGAAAACCCCGCCAACAAGCGCAGCTTAAGGAATAGATAGCTCAGCCTCGGCGAACGAGGATCTTAGTCGTCGTTTCTCGATCCGAGCCCGCGACTCCGGCCCTC